>JGI12210J13797_10039791_pt1 | contig 22060 bp, 24 predicted proteins | sample ElkSlonscriptome_3_FD_13797 | JGI IMG/M metagenome (IMG submission 13797)
TGGAAAACGAAACCGCGCGAGATGAGCTGAAAGAACTGGTAGAGGTATCGCGGAAAGAGGTTGGGCGGCTCGATACTATTATTCGTCAGTTTCTTAAGGCCCTGCGCCCTTCGCTTCCAGAACGTAAGCCCCATAGGCTACAGACTTTGCTACAGGATACGCTTGAAGTCATTCAGCATGAGATTCGCGATCGGCGCATGCTGGTGGAAACGGATTTTGCGAAAGATGCTCCTGCGGTGATGGTGGATGATACGCAGGTGAAACAGGTCTTTTTCAATGTCATCAAGAATGCGCTTCAGGCGATGGCGGATGGCGGGATTCTGAAACTGGAATCGTATCTGACGGATCGCTATGTCGCGGTTACGGTTGAGGACAACGGCTCTGGAATTGACCCGGACAAACTCGGCGCAATTTATGAGCCTTATCATACAACGAAGGCGGAAGGAACAGGGCTTGGCATGATGATTGTGCAACGGATTATGCGTGACCATGGGGGCGAAATAGAAATCAACTCTGAGCCTGGCCGCGGTACGAGGCTCACCCTAAGGTTCCCGCGTGAAGACACGCGTATGAATTTATTGATTGCACCTGAGGATAACGAGTAATTCGTAATGCTTAACCGGAGTAAATATGAACTTTGCTGCCTGGGAAAAACAGTGCCGAGTGATATTCGAGCTGACGTGTTATGGACAATTAAAGCATATCGGCTCTCGCTATTTCTATCTGATATTACTTGGCTAGATATTGGTAAATTAGCTGGTGCTACAGGGATGAAATCCCTCTCTGATCAGCTGTACCGTTCTGTTGGGTCGATTTGCGCGAATATTGAAGAGGGTTATTCCAAATTTAGTACGAAGGACACGGCTCGTTTCTATGAATATGCATTAGGATCAGCTAGAGAATCTCGCGGCTGGTATTATAGAGCCCGTCACATTCTTGGAGTGGAAGTCACAGATCATCGAATGGCAATATTGACGGATATTATCAGGTTATTGTTAACCATGGTTCCTGATCAAAGGGGAGCTTCCATTAAAGAGGATTCGCCGGAATATTTAGTCCTTGAGATTACGGATATAGATGTTCCATTTAATTACTCGTTACTTAATACGGATTACGACTATGAGCAAACCCGCTGTGTTGATTGTTGATGATGAAAAAAGCGCGCGCGATGGATTGGTGCGCGCGTTGCGGCGTGACTACAAGGTGTTCGCTGCTGAAAATGGACACTCGGCTTTGGAGATCCTTTCCACCCAGCAAATTGATGTTTTGCTGAGTGATGTCCGCATGCCGGGTATAGACGGCATTACCTTGATGCAACGCGCGCTGGCCAATTATCCGGAACTGACCGTGATTATTCTTACGGCTTACGGGGATGTAGACATGGCCGTGGAAGCCATGAAACACGGGGCAACGGATTTCATGACCAAGCCGATCAATCTGGATAAGTTGGAGCTGGTGCTTGATCGCGTACTGAAAGCAAAAAAAATCGAACTGGAAAATGAGCAGCTCAAGGTGCAGCTCGATAGCAAGTATGGCCTGGAAAATATCATAGGCCGTTCTCCGGCTATGCAGGAGGTCTTCGATACGATCCGTCAGGTGGCCAGCTCCCGCGCGACGGTTTTGATTCAGGGGGAAAGTGGTACCGGCAAAGAACTGGTGGCGAAAGCGATTCATCAGCTGAGCCCGCGGAATAAAGGGGCCTTTGTTGCGGTGCACTGCGCAGCGCTTTCTCAGAATATTCTGGAGAGCGAATTGTTTGGCCATGAAAAGGGTGCATTTACCGGGGCCATGGAGCGGCGGATTGGCCGGTTTGAGAAAGCGGACGGGGGATCGCTCTTCCTTGATGAAATTTCGGAAATCGATGCGTCGGTTCAGGTCAAAATCCTCCGGGCATTGGAAGAGCGGCAGGTGGAGCGTGTCGGCGGTGATACTCCGGTGGATGTCGATACGCGATTAATCGCCGCGACCAACCGCGACCTCAAGGCCATGGTGGAAGAGGGCGATTTTCGGGAAGACCTGTTTTATCGACTCTACGTAGTAGTCATCACGTTACCGCCGCTGCGTGAACGTCAGGACGACATTCTATTGCTGCTGAATCATTATCTTGCGGTCTTTAATGAGGAAAATGCCAAGCAAATTGAAGGCTTTACGCCCGCCGCGTATGAAATGCTTTCGGCCTATGACTGGCCGGGCAATATTCGAGAGCTCCGAAATCTTGTGGAACGGATGGTGGTGCTGGCGCGCGGCAAGGTGCTCGATGTTTCAGATATTCCATCGCAGGTGCGTGAACGGGTGACCGGCGGTGGTGAGGTCAGAATTGATGCTGAACTGACCGTGGATGAAATGGAAAAGCGGATGATTATCCAGGCCTTGGAAAAAACGAACGGTAACCGTACGAAGGCGGCCGAAAAACTGGGCATAAGCCGTCGTACGCTGCACCGAAAACTCAACCAATATGAAATACATTAATGCGTATGGAGTGATACGTAATCTGTAACAGATTTTAATTACTCATTACGCATCACGAATTACAGTTCTGACCGAAGGGAAAAATAATGTTAAATCGCGATGACGCTATATTGATCTTTATTGATGTGCAGGGGCGCCTGCATGAAATTGTGTATGAAAAAGATGGGCTGGATACCAATTTGGGAAAACTGATTCAAGCCGCCCAGTTGCTTGAAGTTCCAATCATTGGAACCGAACAAATTCCTGAAAAACTGGGTCCTACCAGCGAGCCGTTTAAGTCGATGCTCGGCGATGTTCCAATGTTTGGAAAAACTACGTTCAGCTGTTGCGGGGACGAAGGATTTAGCTCTGCTTTCCAATCATTGGAAAAAAAACAGGCCATTCTGATCGGAATCGAAACCCATGTCTGTGTGTATCAGACGGCGATCGATCTGCTGGAGCAGGGGATTCTGGTTTTTGTTGCGGCGGATGCAGTTTCATCGCGTGCGGCGGAAAACAAAGCGCTTGCACTTGAAGCGATGAAGCAGGCCGGCGCGGTCATTCTGCCTACAGAATCGATACTGATGGCCCTTCAACGGGACGCGGCAGAACCGACCTTTCGCGAGCTTCTCAAACTGATTAAATAGGTCTATGGTTCTCCCATTAAACGGAGGACGGTGATGAGTGATCTGAAATCAAAATCCTGTAAAGCTTGCGAGGGCGGTGTGGACCCATTGTCGCCCGAACTTGCCGATGAGTTGCTGACCCAGCTGGATGGTTGGGTTCGTGAAGGTAATGAAATTTCAAAAACCTTCACGTCCAAGAATTATTACGAAACCATGGCATTCGTGAATGCTGCGGCCTTTGTTTCACATAAAGAGGATCATCATCCGGATCTGCTGGTCGGGTATAAGACCTGCAAGGTGACTTATACGACGCATGCGATCGGCGGTTTATCGGAAAATGATTTTATCTGCGCGGCGAAGCTGGATGCGTTGATTTAGTCGACGATGTATTTTTCCAGATGCTCTTCATCGGCCAGAAATTCAGGAATGAGTTTTTTTTTGGCGGATGCACCGTGGGCATGAACGGATGATGGGTCGCCGGTAATCAGCGGGTGCCAGCCGGGGAGCGGCTTGCCCTCATGGATCAGCCGATAGGCGCACGTTTCAGGCATCCATTCAAAGTGCTCCGGGGTATCGGCCGAGAGAACAGCGCAGTCGGGCACGAGCTCGTGGCGGTTTGTATAGTTGGTGCATCGGCATGCATTCACGTCGAGCATGCGGCAGGCGACGCAGGTGTAGTGGACTTTGCCGGTCTCTTCGACCTGTAGTTTATGGACGCAGCATTTGGCGCATCCGTCGCACAGCGACTCCCACTCCATGGGGGTCATCTCGTGGAGTGTTTTTATTTCCCAGAATGGTTTCATGATCAGGTGTGTTTACTGATGAGATCAACGAGGGCCTGCCGGCTGACCGGCTTGGAAATATAGTCGTTCATGCCGCCGTCGATGCATTTCTGTTTATCGTCTTTCATGGCGTGTGCCGTTATTGCGATAATTGGAATATCACAAAGTGGCTTATCCATACGACGAATAATTGAGGTTGCTTCGAATCCATCCATCACCGGCATCTGGCAGTCCATGAGGACGGCATCATATTTTTCGGCCCGGACACGTTGGATGGCATCCTGTCCATTATCAGCAGTATCCACCTGGCATCCGGCTTTGCGCAGGATGGCCGTGGCTACCTTCTGGTTTATGACATTATCTTCGACCAGCAGCACTTTTGTGCCCGGGTTTTTGACGGTTTTCGGCTTGGATTCCACTCCCTTGATGGCCGCGGGGTGGGAGGCTTGTTTCATAGTGAGATTAAAGAAGAATGTCGAGCCCTGACCGAAGGAGCTGATCAGGCCGATCTTTCCGCCCATGAGCTCAATCAGTTGTTTGCAAATGGCGAGGCCGAGACCGGTGCCGCCATAGAGCCGCTTGGCTGAACTATCGGCCTGCATAAATTTATCAAATACTGCAGGTTGTTTTTCTTTGCTGATCCCGATGCCGGTATCAATGACCTGGAAATAGATTTCAGCACCCCGCACGGATTTCTGACGGCACTCAATGTTCAGCGTAACGGAGCCGGAATGCGTGAATTTCATCGCATTGCCCAGCAGATTCATTAGGACCTGCTCAATCAGGCCTTCATCTCCGATGACATACAGGGGAACATTATCCTGACATTCACAGCGTAGCTTGATGCCGCTTCGCTCCGCCTGAGGCTGAAACATGTAGTACAAGGAATGGCACATGTCCCGCAGATCCATGGTCGTATCCAGAACATCCATTTGGCCGGCCTCGATTTTTGATATATCGAGCACATGATTAATGATGTTGAGCAGACCGTTGGTGGATTGAAGAATCGTATCCAGACACGTGTTCTGTTCGCCGTTCAGGGGCGTGTCGCACATCAGCTGTGCCATGCCCACAATGCCGTTGAGCGGCGTGCGGATTTCATGGCTCATATTGGCGAGAAATTCACTTTTGGCCTGACTGGAGTTTTCGGCCATTTCCCGGGCTTCTTCAGCCATCATTCGGGCTTCTTCGGCCAGAGTTTTTGCAGCACGCAGTTTTTCTTCGGCCTCTTTTCGCAGGGTAATATCGCGGGCATGTAACTGCAGTACATCGCGGCCATCCATCTTTTGCAAGGCTCCGGTCATTTCAATGGGGCAGTTCTTTCCGGTGGAGTCCTGCAGGAAGCCCTCTTTTTGTTTTAGATTACCCGAGAACCACAGTCTCATGTTCTCATCCACCTCAGACCTGAACTCCTTGGGCGCGAGGTCGTGAACGCGCTTGGAAAGCAACTGCTGTTTGTTCATTTTTACGGACGCGCAGGCCCGGTCATTGGCTGAAATAATATGACCCTCAGCATCCAACACAAACACAGCATCGGGCGAATTCTCAAAAATCTGGCGTAGGCGGTCCTCGCTTTCCCGATACTGCCGGGTCCGTTCATCTACTTTGCGTTTCAGTTTACGATTCCACAGAAAAATCAGCGCGATCATTAACGCCAACAATACCGATGCTGCCGCAACGATAGTCAGAATATTTCTAAGGGGCAGGGAGCGCCGTGCATATTCCGATCCAAGCCACTTGGCCTGAGTCCGGTTCAGCGTGCCGACTTTCTGTGCATGGCTGATTCCCTTGTTGATCAGTTCAAGCAACTGATCCTCTCCATCGCGTACCGCCATGCAAAGCTTGGCCGAGTAGAGTGGATCGCCGATCATTTTAAGCGAACTTTTTCCAGAGGAATACATATAGTGCTGAATGATCAGATCATTGCCGATGATGGCATCGACTTCGCCATTGAGCAGGAGGTCCACACTTTCTTTGGTGGTCGAAACAAACTTTATCTTTGCACGGATACTACGCTGTTGGAGCACTTCTATGGCCTGGCCTGAGGCCACAATCGCGATTTTCCGGTTGTTCAGCGAATCCAGTGAATAAAGATCATTGCGGTCGCTGTGAACATAAACTGTGACTGGCGTGATTTTAAGGGTGTTCGAAAAGTCAAATTCCGTATCAAGCGTATGAGAATAGAAGAGGCTGGTCATCACGTCTGCTTCACCGCTTCGAATCATCTGCAACGCTTGTTCCAACGGCGCGGTTTCGATACGGATTTTAAAGCCCAGATCTGCCGCCATCCATTGCGCCAGCTCCACATTCATGCCGGTCACATGCTTGTTATGCACGAAATCGAACGGCGCTTGACCGGGGTTGGCCACAAACACAATCTCACCCTTTTGAGCGAGATACGCTTTTTCCCGATCGCTAAGCGGCTGCCCCCGGGAACTGCTCCCAATGATCAAAACTGCGAAAAGTATCCATTTTTGACATATAAACTTCATAAGATTATCCCGAATAATAGACCTAATCGGTTATTTGTGGGTCATACATGAGCGGAAACTATGCCAATTTCTGATCTTCCAACTTCTTTAAAAAAAACCTAGATTCAAAACGGCATGAATAAGGTAAAAAAAATAGTCCATGTTATGCGCCGTTTTACCCCCGAAAAATGGGGCGGAACCGAAAACGTCGTATGCTGCACCTCGCGCGAACTGCTGCGTCGGAAAATTGAAGTTTCCATCTACTGCACCGACATGCTTGCTGCACCCGGTTTCCAGACCTTGGAAAAAATTCCGGTTCATCGCTTCCGCTATGTTTTTCCTTGGCTCTTTCTCTCCAAAGCGGCCAAACGAAAGTTGGAGCTCAAAGGTGGAAGCCCCTTGTCGCTTCCGCTCTTCTTTGCCCTGTTGTTTGAAAAAGAGCTGAGCCTGATTCACACGCATGTGCAGCACCGGCTCGGCGGCATGGCCCGAACGGTCGCGCGGCTAAAAGGCATTCCCTATGTCGTGAGTATACATGGCGGGTATTTCACCTTGCCGCAGGCACAGGTGGATCAAATGACGCAGCCGTTTCGCGGAAAGCCGGAGTGGGGGAAGATTTTTGGGGCCCTGCTCGGATCGCGCCGCGTGCTCGAAGATGCCGACGCCATCATCTGTGTTGGGCAAAGCGAAACCGATGAAATGAAAAGACGTTTTCCTGAAAAGCCCGTTCACTATCTGCCCAACGGGGTGGAGGTGGATCGGTTTTCGAATGCTGACGGCGAGCTGTTCCGAAAAGCATACGGTTTCCAGCCTCTGGAAAAAATCGTGCTGTGCGTTTCGCGGATCGACTACCAGAAAAACCAGCTCGGTCTAGTCCGGGCGTTCGCCGAATTTTCCGAGAACCATCCCGCGCATCGGTTGGTGCTGATCGGGCCGGTTACCGTCGAGGCCTACCGGGATGAGATCCACGCTGAAATCCAAAGACAGGAAATCGAATCTTGCGTGACGATGATTGAAGGGCTTAATCCACTGGATCCGCTGTTGCCCTCGGCCTATCGGGCGGCCGAAATATTTGTGCTGCCCACCGTCCATGAGCCGTTCGGCATGGTCATTCTCGAGGCTTGGGCGGCGGGACTTCCCGTGATTGCCAACCGGGTGGGCGGTATTCCCGGTTTTGCCGAGCATGAGCAGACGGCCCTGTTGGCCGACCCTAACCGCCCGGATGAGCTGGTTCAGTATATGAACCGCCTTGCGGGCAATGTTGAGCTTCGTGCCGACCTGTCACGTCGCGCCTTCGGCGAGGCGGCCCATCGGTACGACTGGTCAAAAATAATCGATCGACTGATTGAGATCTATGAGCAGGTGATCAGCGGGACGTGAGGGAGGCGTTAGGGTAAAAGTGATTTTAAAATCTGGTTTATCCACAATTAAATCCTCATATTCACTCCTTTAGTTAAGGAAAGAGAAGGGGCCGAAATGCCGCATAACGAAGTAAAAAAGACCATTGATGAGCTCAAAGGCGAGCTGCAGCAGACACCGAAAGAAACCGGAATCTTTGAAGAGATGCTGGAGCATGCCAAAGACGGGATCGAAAACTATACCCCCGAAGCAGTCAAAGACCTCATCGACACCCTGCAGGTGGAAGCTGGCGAATTCGAAATGGAACACCCCAAAATCACGGCATTAATCAATAATGTCATGACTTCCCTCAGTAACCTCGGAATTTAATCAGGAGAACACACGCAATGACAAAAATCTGTTGTATTGGAGCCGGCTATGTCGGCGGACCCACCATGGCGATGATTGCCAAAAAATGCCTTGATGTTCAGGTGACCGTTGTCGACATCAACGAAGCCCGAATCGCTGCCTGGCAGACGGATGATCTTCCCATCTATGAACCCGGCCTGCTCGAAGTCGTTCAAGAAGCCCGCGGCCGTAATCTCTTTTTCTCCACCGATGTTGATCAGGGCATCCGCGATGCCGACATCGTATTCGTCAGTGTCAACACCCCGACCAAAACCTTCGGAGAAGGCGCCGGGTGTGCATCGGACCTTCAGTACTGGGAACTCTGTGCCCGCCGCATCAAAGAAGTGTCCTCCTCAGACAAAATTATCGTCGAAAAATCCACCCTGCCTGTGCGTACGGCCGAAGCCATGGAACGCGTACTGCACGCCGGCGAAAACGACGTGCACTTTGAAGTGCTCTCAAACCCTGAGTTTCTCGCAGAAGGAACCGCCATTGAGGATCTCGAATGCCCGGACCGCGTATTGATTGGCGGTCATGAAACGGAAACCGGACAGAAAGCACTCCAGACTCTGGTTGATATTTATGCCACCTGGATTCCACGTGAACGCATCCTGACCACCAATGTCTGGTCTTCTGAGCTTTCCAAGCTCACGGCTAATGCGTTCTTGGCGCAGCGCGTAAGTTCAATCAATGCCATCTCTGCCCTGTGCGAAGCAACGGAAGCGAATGTCGGGGAAGTGGCCCGAGCCATCGGAACCGATAGCCGTATAGGCCCCAAATTCCTGAATGCTTCCATCGGTTTCGGCGGATCCTGCTTCAAGAAAGATATTCTTAATCTGGTCTACCTCTGCGAAACCTATGGTCTCAGCGAGCCGGCCAACTATTGGCGTGCAGTGGTCACGATGAACGAATATCAGGAAACGCGTTTTGTCACCACCATGCTGCACTCGATGTTTAACACCATCGCCAACAAGCGCATAGCGGTTCTCGGTTTTGCCTTTAAGGCCGATACCGGCGATACACGCGAAAGTCCTGCTATTAAAGTTTGCCGTGAACTGGCCTCCGAACATGCCTCCATCGTGGTCTCCGATCCGCAAGCCATGGATAATGCCAAACTGGAAATGCCGGAACTGGCAGACTCCATAGAGTTCGAGGAGGATGTCTACAAAGCATGCGATGGCGCTCATGCGGTTGCCGTCCTGACGGACTGGAAACAATACAAAGACATCGATTTTCAACGCATCTTCGACAACATGCAGAAGCCGGCCTTCATTTTCGACGGCCGTAACATGCTCGATCACGATGCGTTATACAATATGGGCTTCGAAGTCTATTCCATCGGAAAAGGCTACAAAACCCACCTGAAATAATTTTCCCCCCATTGGAAAAACCAAAGGGCTTCCAATCATTGGAAGCCCTTTTTCATATCCGCCGGGATAGGTTTTTAATTTAAAGTTCGTTCAGATCTTGCAGGGGATCTCCTATTCCCGCCTGCATGATCAGGTCAGCATACCGCATCAGTTTTTTTTCGGTGGCGGCCATGGCCAGGACTTCATTACGCTGGTCGACAACGACTGCGAGCAGATAAATCAATCCCTCATCATGGGTAACTCTCCGCCTGGATACATAGTAATAGGAGCGATCTACTTTGATGTAATCTGATCCGCTTAATTTTTTTGGAACTTCCCGTACGTCGAGCAAAAGGGTTCGTTTAAATGCTACCGGGCCGCCTGAAATGGTAAGCGGTTCATTGGGTACGAGCTGCTCCGGGGAGATGATTTCTTCAGCTACTTCTTTCAGCAGAATGGTTCTGCCCTCTTTCGACCAACCGCCATTCTCGCTGTGTTGTGTTTGGTGGCCAATCCAATAAACCTTGAGTGTTAACGACTGATCATAGGTTCTGCGATCATCCCTTTCGATAGAGACCTGGCTGTACAATTTCGTCGTGTTGTCTCCGGAGACTTGAATGCTGGATTGTTTAGTATATGCGGTGGTCTGACTTCCGGTGCGTTTAACTTCGTTGATCATGAGTTTGGGCGGATTCTGCAACTGAATATAGACTTGGTCTTCGTCTGAAAATCCGGCGATATTGAACTTTCTTGGATAGCGTAGGTTCACGGATTCGCCGATAACCTTGATGTATTCAGCTTCCAGTGAGTTTCCCTTCCGGTCTTCCCATATCCTGAATTCTGCATATGTTGAACAGCTGAACCCCGCTGTAATTATGATGAAGAATAAGCGCCTCATTGTATATGCCCTTCGCAAGTTCCTTGTGCCAGTTGGATACAGCAATACCGACAATTTGGCCTCCTGTCTATTGCAGAAGTAATTTACGGACCATCGGCTGGAAGATACTGACACTGCAGATTATGCGGAGACAACTTCGATGGTCTGACCTTCAAACTCGACGGTCTGGCCGGCTCGTATTTTGCAGCGTTTGCGGAGTTCGAGTTCGCCGTCGACGGTGACCATTCCCTGGGCAACGACCTCTTTGCCTTCTCCGCCGGACATCACTATGTTGGCCGCTTTCAGCAGTTTGCAGAGTTCGATGTATTCGTCTTTAAGTGTGAATTCCACAGCTAGTCCTCAAGCGCCTTTTTTCGGAGCTTTTTCACCAGTTCGAGGCGGTGATAGGGGATGCGTCGGCGATGATAGAGGATGTCGATTTTTTCCACGATGGTATCCCAGTCTTCAGGCGTTGGGGGCGTGTCGTAGTCCCAAAACTCTTCATCGGAGCGTTTGGTTTGAAACTTCATTAGTGTTTTTCCGGGAAAGGTGATGCGGACCTTGCGCTTTACACGATCTTCGAGTCGTTCGGTCCATTCAATGTCTGCTTTCAAAAGGAGGTCTCCTTTTCTTCCAAGGATTGGAAAAAATTCGGCGGTTTCCAATCACTGGAAACAAAAATTATTTGGGATAAAACCAGCGCCCGGCGGTTCCGGTGATGAGACAAACTCCGGCAATGATTACGCCAATGAGAGGAAAAATCATGATTCTCTGTTCAAGCTCAACGTCAATTTCCGCCTGCGTTCGGAGGAAATAGAAGAGCGCTCCGGAGACGGCTAGCGAAATAACGGCCACCCACCAGAGGAGGGCTTTAGGTTGGCGTGAGCTGTTTTGCGGTTTCATATGTAGAATCGATTAACTACCTAACGGGCAACTTATTCAAGGAGAAACCTGATGAATATGCTCCTGTTTAATCCATCCCTGTTTGCCATCATATTCCACTTCAATCCAGCCTTTGGAATCCGTACTGGTCTGTCGTACCAGGGCCCCGAGCGGGAGTTTGAAGTGTGCGGTGCTGCCTTCAATGGGGCTGAATAGGGTGGTGGCTTCCGTTCGGGAAACGACCCATTCCGGGTTTTTATTGAGCAAAAACCAGTATCGCCATCCAAAATAGGAAAGGGCAAGCACCGCAATGGGCAGGGCTAGAAGGCGGAATAGCAACCTGCGCTGCCGCTTCATAAACAGCAACAACAGGAGAATCAGGGTGAGGAACAGATAACCTCCGGTGCCGATGATGATCCACTCATTTTTCGAGAGGGTGGAGAGGGAGCGCTCGATGAAGGAGGGGGTCGGTTCAATGGCGCCGGCCGCATTCAGAGCAAAATGGAGGTTGGCGGCAATATCCGGATCGCGCGGCAGATCATAGGCGGCGCGACGGTAGTGTAGCACGGCGTTCGGCAGCTCATGATTCTTAAAACAGGCGTTGGCCAGATTATAGTGGACTTCGGCATTGGCCACGCCATTACTAATCATCCGTTCATACAGGCTGGCGGATTCGCCATAGCGGCCATCGTCATACGCCGACTGAGCCCGCTCAAAGAGATCATTTTGCGCAAACGACGGCAGGGATAAAGTGCATGCGATCAGCAGGGTGTAGAGTATCTTCATTTCAGTTTCACCCTTTCACATTTTTTCAGCACGTCAGTCAGCTCCCGGAGAAGTTGTTTCATTTCATCTTTCGATGTATCCCCCGATTGAATGCCATAGCGCCGTTGTTCAACTTTGCTGAAGAGAGTTTCGAGCGCCTCGCGTTCCGGTTCAAAGGCCTGAGCCACTGGCTGAAGAGAAATCTCGCCGGGCGCCAGATTCAGGCGATGCCCGAAATATTCGGCCAATGCATTCCAGAGGGCTTCATAATATGCGGCGGCATCCTGCTTGCGGATCGCCTGCTCAGCCAACTGCACCTGTTTGCGTGCCGCTCCGGGGGCCTTCTGTCTGCGCGCAAGCGCAACATTATTTGAAAGACGGTTGCGCCGCGCGGCAAAGCCCGAAAGCAGGATCAGCAACGCGACCGGCACAAGTGCGAATGTGCGTGCAAGTCCGGTGCGGTACCACGGGATGTCATCTTGATAAATCCATTTGTTCGGGGCGGGTTTCAGATAGACAATGTCGCGGCCCAGAATTTGGGTTTCCTGCTGCATGAGTGTGGGTGCAGCCGAAATCACCTGCGCGGTCTGCTGCGGCATTGGTGCAACCGTAAGGGGAAACGGGCCTTTTTCAATGGTACGGAAATCCGAGGTTTTCGTGTTAAAATAGGAAAAGGTGATCGGGGGAATATTGGTGACGGCTTCGGATTTGGGAATCAGCACCTGTTCAAAACGGACTTCGTTGGGCTGGTCGGTCTGGACGCTGCGCACTTCGTAGAGTTTATAGTCATCACTTTCCGGAATATGCGGCGGAGTGATCTGGGTCAGGTTGCCCCGGCCGACGATGCGCATTTGAATGGTTACCGGTTCGCCGGCCATTACGCTCTCCGGTCCGACCGATGCATCGAATGAAAACAGCCCGATACCACCGGTAAACGTGTCGGGTCTTCCAACCATTGGAACCGGCCGCACCTTCACCTCGAGCGCATTACAATCGAGAATGATTCGGCGAGTTTCCTGACGGCCCCATAGATCGCCGAAGAAGGGGTCGCCGGGGTAGGAGCGCCGGTCCTGACGGGGAACAACCACATTTAGCTGCACCTGAGGCTGAAAGTTGAACGTCCCTGCCGTGATGGTTTTTACAGTGGCCTTGGCGGTATATACGGTAAAGATCGTTCCGTCCCGCTCCGTCCGCCCTTTGTTGACGAGTTTCCACTCAATTTCGCCGTCAAGGCCCTGCTCAGGGGTGCCGCCGATAATGTTAAATCCACCAGTCGTCTGAATGCCGTCCCGAATGAAAACCTGCAGTGTGAGTTCAAAGGGCTCGCTCACATGGGGCGCTTCCCGTTCGCTGACGATCTCGGAAAACATCAGTTCCGAGATGTCGGTGGCCTGCTCATCTTCCGAGGCCTGGATGACCTTGAGGTTGGTCGAAAGTTCTTTTTCACCGCCTTTAAATGATGCGGTGACGGGACCAATCGTAAAGTCGCCCACCTTTTTCGGCGTCACCAAATAGGAATGGGTGACCGTTGAGGTGGTTTTAAAGTTAACCATGCGATATGAACGCGCAGGGCCCTGATATTCAATGTTCAGGCCATCCACCTGCGGGATGGTAATGGCGTCTCCGTCCACATCGGTGTACGTCACCTTTAGGATCGCGCGGTCAAGCATGCTGATGAGTTTCGGCTCAATACTCATCTTCACATCTGCGGCAAACGCCTTCCCTCCAAAAAGGGCGAAGCAAAATACCAAAACTATGATTTTCCAAAAGTTACGCATCACGAATTACTCGTCACATCCTTACCAATCTTTGTCCACTTTAACCGGGGCACCCCGAACCGGCTGCAGCATCAGGCGCTTGGTTTCTTCGTCCTGCTTCATTGCATCCATCAGCCGTTCCGCTTCATCGCGGCTCATTTCCTCCGCACGGGGCGGTTCGGCCTGCTGTTGCTGCTGATCCTGATTCTGTTGATCCTGCGGGTCCTGTTCATTCTGGTTTTTTTGGTCCTGATTCTGATCCTGGTTTTGATCGTTTTGCTGATCCTGATTTTGTTGATCTTTATTCGGTTCTTGATCCTGTTGGTCCTGCTGATTCTGATCCTGATTTTGTTGGTCGTTATTTTGATCCTGGTTCTGTTGCTGCTCCTGCTGTTGGTCGAGTAGTTCCTTGAGGCGCAGCAGTTTTCCATTGTCTGGAAACTCGGCCAGGCCCTGATGAACCAGATTGCTCGCCCCAGACGCATTGCCCTGGATATACATGCTGGCCGCCGGATGGAAATAGGTCGTATCAATATCCACCGCCGCCTCCATGGCTTCCTGACCGAAGGTCGCAGCCGCAGCACCTAACATTATGATGGAAAGTAACGTCTTCATTTTGCCATATTCGTTGAGGGAAACAGGTCCTCAATAATCTTCAGCACTTCCTGATTTTTCTGGATCGTCTCTTCGTATTTTTTCTTCAGGTCGGGTTTGATATCAAACGCATATTTTCGCTCATCCGTCTCAGTTGTCAATCGTTGCGCAGCGAGCATGTACTGATAGTCGGAAATATACTGCAACGCCATATTGAGATCGATCTCGGCAGCCTCCACGGCCAGCTGCAGCATTTCAAGTCGTTCGTTGACTTTGGGTACATATTGTTTCGACTCCGGATGGCCTGGATCCACATTTTCAAGAATATGTTCAAACTGCTTCTTTGCCCGTTGATAATTCTTTTGTGCATCCTTGGCCTTAAACTGCGGCAGCAGTTCCTCGGCCTGATCAAAATACCAGCGCCCCAGATTATACTCCAATTGAACGCGCAGAGCCTGCGCCCGCTCAAAATTCTGCTTCGCTTCCAGATGGTCCGGTTGCAACAGGATCGCTTTTTCAAACATATCCATGGCCTGGAATGCCAGCTCGATGGCCAGGCTGATTTCTTCGGTTTTAGTCAACGCCGTCGTTCGCGCCAGCAGGGCATCGCCGCGGTTAAAGTAGGCCTTAAACTGAAGTTCCAGATCCGAGGTGCGCAACGCCTCATTAAAGGCGTCCGCCGCCAGTTCATATTCGCCCGCACGATATTGGGCATTCCCGAGGTTATAATGTCCAATGGCTGGAAATTCCAAGACCGTCTTTTCCAGGTGTTGGACGGCATTGGTGAAGTTACCCGCTTGATATTCCTTCAGCCCCTTTCGCATCGAAGAGCGAGGCGTGTCTTCCGCGTGGGCCGTACATGCAACTAAGATGAGTCCAACGATTGTAAATGAATGCAGAGAAAATCTAAAATGGAGATTCATCGACCTTTCCTCCATTTAATGGGTCGGATCAGGGATTCCAGAATGAGCAGAATCAGGGCGGCGCTGACAAACCACTGGAATCGCTCGGTCCAGCTTTTCGACATCCGGCTTTCGCGGTCTTCACGTTGCAACTGGGAAATGCCCTGCTGGTACACGCGCTCCAGTCCAAAGTCTCCGGGTGCTGAGCGGACGTAAAATCCGCCGGTCTCAAAGGCGAGTCGTTCGAGCAGTTTTTCATTCAGGGAACTTTTCACCACGTGGCCTTCCTCATCCTTCACAAAGCCATCCGACGTCTGAATCAGTTCGCCCTCCTTGGTGCCGACTCCAATGGCAAAAACGCGGATGCCCTCATCCTTCAGTCGGGGCAGCAGCGCCAGCGGATCACCCACCGTACTTTCTCCATCAGAAATCAGAATAATCACTTTATCGGATTGGGCATCCTCCACTTTTTCGAAACTCTCTATCGAAGTTTCCAAGGCCTGGAAAAGATCCGTTCCGCCCAGGGGAACGATTCCGGCGTAAATATCATCGAGCATCATCAGGAATGCAGCATAGTCGATGGTGGCGGGGCACTGCAGGAAGGCATCGCCGGCAAAGGCCACAATACCAATCCGGTCGCCGCGCATTTCTTTTACCAAATCGCGAATGCCCCATTTGGCCTGCTGCAGTCGATTGGGCTTAATGTCCTGCGCCAGCATACTCTTCGATGTATCGAGTGCAACAATCACACTCAGGCCGCGCTGTTTAACCTCTTCCCACTTAAATCCCCACTGCGGGCGCGCCAAGGCGGAAATGAGGAAGGCAAAGGCGACAATGCGCAGAGCGTTTTTCAGCCGCTGACGGCGGGGGGAAAGCAGGGGCATCATCGTCGGCCAAAGTTCATGATCCACCATTTTTTTCAGCAGGCGAATACGGCCACGCAGCATGAGTCCCGTAATTAGCAGCAACGGAAGCAATGCAATCAGCCAAATCAGGAGATCTGGATTATGCCATTTCATCAGGGCAGCCTCCCGATTCTGCTGAGGCCGAGCAGCTGTTCCAATCCTAGGAAAAGGATCCCGGCAATCAGCCAGCCGGCGGCCTTTTCTTCAAAGCGGGTAAAGCGCTCCACTTCAATCTCGGTTTTTTCCAAAAGGTCGATTTCTTCATAGACGGATTCGAGCGTTTCGAGATCCTTGGCCCGGTAAAACTTTGCCCCGGTGGTGGAGGAAATTTTCTTCAGCGTATCTTCATCGACTTCCTGGCGCTGGATAAAGAATCCGCTTCGGGCTCCGCCGGCGCCAATGGTGTATATTTTAATCCCGAGCGCTTCGGCCGCGCTGGCCGAATTTTCCGGCGAAAGGGTGCCGGCATTATTGGCCCCGTCGGTCAGCAGAATAATCACTTTACTCTTCGCCTCGCTGTCGCGCAGACGGTTGACCGCCGAGGCAATGCCATCACCAATCGCCGTGCGGTTGCCATCCAGCATTTTAGTGTGCAGACCTTCCATGCGCTGCGTCAGCCAGCCATGGTCGAGCGTGAGCGGAGCAACGGCGTAGGGGAGGGTGGCAAAGGCCACCATGCCAATTCGGTCATTCGGACGGTTTTCAAGAAAACGGGTAATCACTTCCTTCGAAGCCTCCAGCCGGCTCAACCGCTGGCCGAATTTTTGAAAGTCCTGCGTATCCATCGATCCGGAAAGGTCGAGCAGTAGAATAATATCGACCGCCTCGGTCCGAACGCGACTATCCTCGAGCCCGCGCTGCGGGCGGGCCAGGGCAACGATCACGCAGATGAGACCCAGCGTATAGAAAAAGGGCAGGATTGGTTGAAGTCGAACGCGCCAGCTTTTCGGAAGTCCTTTAAGCACCGCACTGCTACTGAACTGCATCGACTGCTTCCGCACCATGTAAAACCGCAACCATAGCAGGAAGGGAATCGCGAGAAGCAACAGAAGGAAAAATGGATAGGCCAAACGCATCAGCTTTCCACCTCTAATTTTGTTTCCTGCACAAAGGCTTTGGTTGTAGTGAAGGCGGACTCCATGGTGCTGCGATCGGGGTGTCCCTTGGCGAATTTAACCATATCGGCCTGGGTCATGAAGTCGCGGAGAATCGCTTGCTGGTCCATATTAAGTTCCGGCGAGTGGCTCAAATCCTCAACAATCTCTTCGGTCGTTTCATCGGTCGCATTCAGTCTGAAGCGCCCATCCAGATAGGTGCGCAGAATCAGCGAAAGTTCCGTATAGAACGGATTGCACTCATCTTTTTCGAGCAGGCCCTTATTTTTCAAACTTTCCAATGCCTGGAAGGCAATGACGTGCGGAGGAATCGGCGGTGCTGATGGAATCAACGTCTCGCGGTTTTTCCAAAGTTTGGAGGTAATCAGGCCGATCAGGAAGGCGATCAGTACCGCGCCGGGAATCACCCACCCCCAGACCGGAATTCGGCCGGGTAATTTATGAACAGGCTGAATGTCCGAAAGTTCAGAGGAAGCATCCGCATCCAGTGCCGTGTTTACCGTTAAGTTTACATTAGGAAAGTTCGTAGAGAAAACTTTATCGCCCACCACGCAGGAAATTGTGCCGGTTGAAACCACATGCTCGCCAAGACGGAATGAGGTGATCGAATAACGGGTTTCAGATTGTTTGACCCCATCTTCGCGCGGAACATCCGTCCAATCCCTGGAAAGCAGCACCACATCTTTTTCTCTTCCAATCTCTGGAAGTGCAAGCGTTCCATTGGTTGGATAATAGGCCGTAACGATCAGCTCGACCGGATCGCCAATCAGAATCTCCCCTTGATCGACCGAATATTCAACGGTCAGCCGATCCTGCGGAATCACCTTCTGTTCCTGTTCCACGCAACCTGTAACGGCAAAAAGAACAAGCCACAGAGGAGCACGGATGAACGCGGATTTAAAAAAATCTAATCTGTGTTTTTCTGTGTTCATGTGTGGTTAACGTCTTTGTGCTCTTTGGCGGAAAAATTTAATGAATTCTTTGTCGTACGGTTCGCCGGCGAAGAGGCGGATGGTATCGATGCCGGCTTTGCGATGAAGTTCGTCGATGGATTCAGATCGTTGGGTTTGATCGGCCAGCAAGCGTTCGCGAACTTTGCGGCTGGAGGTGTCGACCAATACCGTCTCGCCGGTTTCTGCATCGTGCCAGTTAATAAGTCCAATATTCGGCCAGGCGATTTCCCGTTTATCCCCGATGACGACACTGATCAGATCATTGCGCCGCGCAGAAATTTTCAGCAGCTGTTCATAGTCGTCATTAAACATAAAGTCGGAAATCAGAAAGGTGACATTCTTCCGGGTACTGATGTGGTTTAGGTAGTCCAAAGCGGGCGCCGCATTGGTGCCTTTTCCTTTCGGTTTGTGGGTCAGCATCTCGCGGACGAGGCGGAGCACATGGCGCGTCCCTTTTTTCGGTGGAATATATTTTTCGACTTCTTCTGAAAAGAGGATCAGTCCAATGCGATCATTGTTGCGAATGGCGGAGAAGGCGAGAACGGCAGCCACTTCAGCGGCGAGATCACGTTTCATCTGGGCACCGCTTCCAAAAAGGTTGGAAGCCGAAACATCGACCACCAGCATGACGGTCATTTCGCGCTCTTCCACAAACTTCTTAATATGCGGTGCGCCGGTGCGGGCCGTGACATTCCAGTCGATGGAACGGATGTCATCGCCGGGTACATATTCGCGCACTTCATCGAATTCCATCCCGCGCCCTTTAAACGTGGAATGGTACTGCCCGGCAAACACATCATTGACCGCGTGTTTGGTCGTGATCTGGATGCGCCGAACTTTCTTCAGCAGTTCTTTGTGGTCGATTGCGTCGTTCATGGCTGTATGGGCGACATGCGTTTGGGCGACATGCGTGTCGCCCCTACGGGACGGGGATTTCGCTGAGAATTTCTTTGATGATATCTTCGCTGGTGAGCTCTTCGGCTTCGGCCTCGTAGGAGACGATGACGCGGTGGCGGAGCACATCGGGAGCGATGGATTTGATATCCTGTGGCGTGACATAGCCGCGGCCCTGCATAAAGGCATGTGCGCGGGCTCCCATGGTCAGGTTGATGGTCGCACGCGGGGAGGCGCCGTATTGCAGGTAGTCCTTGATATCGAGGTTGTAGTTCTGCGGCTCGCGCGTCGCGAAGACAATGGAGAGGATGTAGTCCTTGATTTTTTCATCGATGTAAATTTCATCAACAATTTCGCGGGCCTTGAGAATTTCGTCGGGATGGAGCACCGGATTAATGGCAATTTCGGTATTGGAGTGCGCCATACGGTCGAGGATACGTCGTTCTTCCTCGATAGTTGGATAGCCGACCTTGAGCTTGAGCATAAAGCGGTCGACCTGCGCCTCGGGCAGGGGATAGGTGCCTTCCTGTTCGATCGGGTTTTCGGTGGCCATCACGAGGAAGGGCTTAGGCAGCTTGAAAGTTTCATCGCCGATCGTGACCTGTTTTTCCTGCATGGCTTCAAGCAGGGCGCTCTGCACTTTGGCCGGCGCGCGGTTAATTTCGTCGGCCAGAATCACATTGGAAAAAACGGGCCCTTTTTTGATGATAAAATCGCCGTCTTTCTGGTTGTAGATCAGGGTTCCGATGATGTCGGCGGGAAGCAGATCGGGCGTAAACTGAATACGCTGAAAGGAGGTGTCGAGCGCTTGGGCGAGCGTATTAATCGTCAGTGTTTTGGCCAAACCGGGCACGCCTTCGAGCAGAACATGGCCATTGGCCAGCATACTGATGATTAGTCGGTCAATCAGGTATTCCTGTCCGACAATCACCTTTCCAATTTCATTTTTTAACGTAGGTACAAACGCGCTTGCTTCGCGCACTTTCTGATTGATGACCTCAATTCCAGCCATAATTTAAACTCCCTTGTTTAAATGTTAATGCGGTCTTCGACCGTAGAACATAACCTGCGTTCAAAATTCATGTATTAATTTGTCGCAACGCTTCAAACAGTACGATCGCAGCGCAATTCGACAAATTTAGGGAGCGCACATTATCGAGTTTAATGGGAATATTCAAGATGTGGTCAGCGGGTTGTTTATGGATGATTTCGTCCGGCAGCCCGTAGGTCTCATTGCCGAAAATCAAGAAATCGCCCGCCTCAAAATCGGCATCGTGAAATATCTTTTTCCCGGCCGTGCTGAAGAAAAATTTCCGACCTTTGGAATTTTGCTTCATGAACGTTCCAAAGTCTGGATAAACATTGATGTCGACCGAATCCCAATAATCGAGTCCCGCACGGCGGACCGCTCGTTCATCGATATCAAACCCCAGCGGTTCAATCAGATGAAGCCGCGATCCGGTGGCGGCACAAAGCCGGGAAACATTTCCGGTGTTTGGCGGAATGGAGGGGTAGACCAGGACAATGTTCATGGGAACGTCCGGGAACTGGAAGTCCATCTGCTGCCGCTTTCGGTCCGAAAAGCGCATATGTTCGTTTTTACTCATAGCTGAAGAACGTACCGATGGGCGACGCAGGCGGGAAGCCTGCGGTACAGAAAAAACAGAGGGCGGGACGCGCAGTGAGGCGCAGCCAACCCTGCTGTGCAGAAAAAACTTACGTTGTTGCAGGGTAGATCGAAGCCCAGTCGGTTTTCATGCTGACCACAATCCAGCCGCAGTCAGGCGCTTTGTCCAGTCCTCGCTTGAGCTGGCCGATGTGAGAGTCGCGGTCATAGGCCCATTCACGTTCGGCATCGTCATGATGGATATAGATTCCGAGCCGCGGCCCTTCGCCGGCGGTCGTCCATTCCAGCATCTGGAAATCGCCGTCGGAATTGCCGCCACCGGAAACGATGTAGGTCTTGAATCCGTTTTCCCGCAAATAGTCCAGCAGTTCGAGCATCGGCTGATAGACCATCTCGGTGTAGAGCTTGCCGGTTTTCGGGTGCCTTGCAGTGGTAATCCAATTGGTGACAATCTGTTCAAACTCTTCGGTGGTGGTTCCGGCATGCGTCGCCATGGCCATTTCGATGAGCGCATGCTCGCCGCCGGCCAGCGCGGTTTTTGTGTTGCCTTTAAGCACAGAGGCGAAGGGTTCCTTATCCTTCCATTCCGGATGGTGCGGTGCCAGTTCTCTAATCCGGTCGAAAATGAACAGTGCCTGAAAATAGACAGGCTGTTCGGCCCAGAGGGTGCTGTCGTTGTCAAACACAGCAATACGTCCGGAGGGTTCTATATAGTCCGGGCTCTGTTTATCTGTGATCGTTTCGACATAGTCCACAATGTACTGTTTTGCTGCCGAATCCTTTCATGAAGGGAGTACATCCTGTGCGGCAATAAGCACAGGCGATATCATGACAGCCAGACATATAATTAAAGTACGCATATCGGCATTCATCTCCGGGCAGTAAAAACCCCGCACTTCAAAGAAGGGCGGGGCGAATGATGATTAATGAGACCCCTGACTTTCCTTCAGCTTTTCAACAACGCCCTGAAGGTTGAAAGAGCCCGGCTTCTGGCTGGGCGGATATTCAATAAAGGTCTGCGCAAACCGCGCGGCCATTTGCTGCATCCGCACGATCAGATAGGGGCGCTCCAGAAACTAGTCATTATATGTAGAGCCTGTCCCAAATGAGCGGATTTAAAATTTACCCGAAAAGTCACCCCTGTAATAAAATGGCCGACATCCTCCATCTGAACAGTCGCATTCGCCTTCAGCATGAAAATAGCTGATTTTGTCGACCTCTGGGCACAATGGGTCTTTTGAGTGCTGCCTGTTTGATTATCTTTTATGCTGCGGGTGCGAGAAGCTCGTTTTGATTCTCAATAGCCATTCCTGCGAGCTTCCAAAGGTTGTGCGTGAGGATGCTCCAGATAATCCGGCGTTCTCGAT
>JGI12210J13797_10615568_pt1 | contig 22050 bp, 23 predicted proteins | sample ElkSlonscriptome_3_FD_13797 | JGI IMG/M metagenome (IMG submission 13797)
CGACGATTCCAGAGAAAGCCGCGCGGCTCTCCGCCCGAAGGATCAGCGGCGCTTGCCGGCGATGCGCGCGATTTCGGCCTGAACCATCTTCTCCACCATGCCGGGCAGGTTTTCATCGAGCCACTGCGCCAGCATCGGGCGGAGCATTTCGCGCACCAGCCCTTCGAGCGATGTCTCGCCCGAACGCACGATCTGCGGGCGCGCGCCCGGTTCGGCGAGCATGGCGAGCGCGGCGAGGTTCTCCTGCATCGCGCCGCGCACGGTCTCGGCAATGAGCGGGGCGTCGTCTTCCTCGACCTCGTCCTCCATTCCGGCGGTATCGGGCGCCTGCCCCTCGGCCAGATCCATGTCGGAAAGGTCGAGCACCTCTTCGCCGGAAGCGAGATCGTCCTGCGCCTTCATTTCGGCTTCTTCGGCCTCCGCCTCTCGGCGGCGGCGCGCCTCGAGCGCGCTATCGCGATTGTCGCGCGCGATCACCTTCTTGATCGATTCAAGAATTTCCTCGACCGACGCTTCGCCTCTATCCGCCATTATCGCCTCGATATCAGAGTCCCTGCCGCGGGCATCCGGGAACTGCGCCAAGTCCCGAATCGGGATGAATCAGCGCTCACCGGGCTCCAGCACGGGGCCGAATGTCGCGTCGGGAGCAGGAATGTCAACGGTGCGGGCCGATTCCGGAGCGGGTTCGGGATCGCGGTCCCAGTCCCAGATCCGGTCGCGCACGCGTTCGTAATTGAGCGTGGGGTCGTAGAGCGGCCCGCCCGTGTCGAGATTGAGGTCGCGCGCTTCGGCCTTGCCCATGGTCGCGAGCAGGGTGAAACCCGCGACATAGGCGTTGCGCCGCGCGGTGACGAGTTGCGCACGTGCAGAGACGAGCTCCTGCTCGGCATTGAGAACGTCGAGGATCGTGCGATTTCCGATCGAGTTCTCCGCCCGCACCCCTTCGAGGCTCAGTTCGGCGGCATCGACCGCCGCTTTCGAGCTCTCGATCACGGCGAGCGCGGCCTGCCAGCTGGCATAGGCAGCGCGGGTCTGGGAGATGACATTGCGCTCGGTCTGGATGACCTGTTCGAGCGCCGCGCTCTCACGGGCGCCGGCCTGACGCTGACGCGCGGCGGGCACACCGCCCTGGAAGATCGGGATCGTCAGGCGCACGCCCGCATTGGCTGTGATCTCGCGCTGGACGAGGCCTGGAAACTGGCTCGTGAGCGTGCCGAAGAAGTCGCTGTAATCGCCATTGGCGAACAGCGCGACGGTCGGCAGTCGGCCTGCGCCCGCGACCTCGGTATCGAAGCCCGCCGCCTGCGCCCGCTGGCGCGCGGCGATGAGGTCGGGATTGTTCTCGAGCGCGGTGACGACCGCCGTTCCGACAGTGTCGGGCAAATTCGGCAAAGGCGGCGGTGCCTGGAGGTTGTCAGGCGCCTTGCCGACCAGTTCGATATAGGTCTCGCGCGCGGAAACGAGATTGGCGAGCGCATTGCGAAAGTCGCCCTGAGCAAGCGCGAGGCGGCTTTCGGACTGCGCCACGTCGGTCAGAGTGGTGTCGCCGATCTCGAACCGGTCGCGGGTCGCCTGCATCGTGACATCGAGCACCTCGACCTGGTTCGCGGCGAGCCCGGCCAGCGCCTCGGTCCGCAACACGTCCATGTAGGCGGCGACGGTCTGGCTGAAGAGCGCGCTTTCCGCCCCGCGAAGGTCGGCCTGCCCGGCCTCGACCCGCTCTTCCGCCGCCTTGATCCCGTTGCGGATGCGACCGCCCTGGTAGATCGGCACGTTGAGCTGCGCGTTGACGCCCAGATTGCGCTCCGGCGGGGCGAACGCGTTGGCGGATTGCTGGATGAACTCGATATGGGTGGCGGTGACGGCGAGGTTCGGCAGGCCCTGCCCGCGCTGGATCGGCACGTCCTCATCGGTCGCGCGCTGGTTGGCCCGCGCTCCGGCAAGCGTCGGATTGGTGTTGTAGGCCGCCGCGAGAGCCTCGCGCAGGGTGTCGGCCTGCGCCGGGGCGGCCGCCAGCCCGCCGGCAAGCGCGGCGATCCAGGCGGCGCGCAACCGCACGCGCCGCGGCCCGGGGACGCGCGGGCGGTTCACGAAAAGGACCAACCCTTGGGCTTGGCGAAGGCGGCAATGACGGGCATGCCGAGATCCTCGACCGGCATGAAGGAGACGCGCCCGGCGATCTTGCGCCCCGAAGCGAGCCGCGTGACACCGCGCAGCACCATCCCGCCGACCACCCGGCCTTGTTCGGCGATGCGCTCGGCGAGGCTTTCGGGAAGCTGCTCGATCGCCCCGTCGATCAGGACAAGGGTGAACTTGCCGTCTCCGGGAACTCGGCCGCTCGCCGCATCGTCGACCCCGATGACTTCGAGCGCGCCGACCAGCGGACGGACCAGTTCGGCGAGGTAGCCGGTCCCGTTCCCGACCACCAGCACGCTGTCGTCCCTGCGCGCGGCAGCCTCGACCAGCACCTTGCCGTAGAAGACCGGCGCGGCGAGCGCGCCCTGTTCGCCCAGCGGAACCGAGCGATCGATATAGGCGAGCGGAGCCTTGTCCGCGGGGAGGAAATCCTCGCGCGGGACATCGCGCATCCGCTCGAGCGTCTTCTCGTCGTTGACGCCGCTCGTGCGCAGCTGGCTCTTGATCATCACGCGGCGCGCTTCGGTTGTGTCCGGTCCGTTCATTGCGCCCGCTTTCGCCTCCTCGGCTTCAAGGGTTCCAGTATTGTTCATTGCAACTCCGAAAGCTGTATTAGGTACGCAATACAGCGCGTCAAGATGTCTCGCTGTGCCCCCTAGACCGCGGCGCGCCGGGTTTAAAGAGCCTTGCCGAACGAAAGCGATCGCAGCGCGCACGGCAGAGGCGAACAGCGCTCTTGCCAGCCCCTGCCGGCGGGTGCTTAGGGGGGCCGCGAATTCGCAAGGGATCATTTTCGACTTACACAGGGATGGCTTCGATGAGTGACATGAAAAACGCGAGCGGCGACGTGCGGATCGAAACCGATTCGCTGGGCGAGGTCAGCGTTCCGGCCGATGCGCACTGGGGCGCGCAGACCCAGCGCAGCCTCGCCAATTTCGCGATCGGGACCGAGACCATGCCTGCACCGCTGGTAAGGGCGCTCGGCATCCAGAAGCTCTCCGCGGCGAAGGCGAACATGGACCTTGGCGTGCTCGATGCGAAGCTGGGCGAGGCAATCGTAACGGCGGCGCGCGAGGTGATCGACGGGACGCTCGCCGCGCAATTCCCGCTCTCCGTCTGGCAGACAGGCTCGGGCACCCAGTCCAACATGAACGCCAACGAGGTCATCGCAAGCCGCGCGAACGAGATCCTGACCGGCACGCATGGCGGCAAGGACCCGGTCCATCCCAACGACCATTGCAACATGGGGCAAAGCTCGAACGACACCTTTCCCACCGCCATGCACATCGCGGCGGCGTCGGAGACGATCGAACGGCTGATCCCGGCGCTGAAGCATCTCCACGGCGCGCTCGATGACAAGGCGGCGGCGTTCGCCGATATCGTCAAGATCGGCCGCACGCACCTGCAGGACGCGACCCCGCTCACGCTTGGCCAGGAATTTTCCGGCTATGCCAAGCAGGTGGAATATTCGATCCTGCGGCTCGAAAACGCCCTGCCGCGCGTTCTCGAACTGGCGCAGGGCGGCACGGCGGTCGGCACCGGCATCAATTCCAAGGCCGGTTTCGCCGAGACCTTCGCCGCCAAGGTCGCCGAGGAAACAGGCCACGATTTCGTCACCGCCGCCAACAAGTTCGAGGCATTGGCCGCGCATGACGCGTTGGTCGAACTGTCGGGCGCGCTCAATTCGTGCAGCGTCAGCCTGATGAAGATCGCCAACGACATCCGCCTGCTCGGCTCCGGCCCGCGCTGCGGCCTTGGCGAGATCGCGCTGCCTGCGAACGAGCCGGGTTCCTCGATCATGCCGGGCAAGGTCAACCCGACCCAGTGCGAGGCGCTGACCATGGTGTGCGCGCAGGTCATGGGCAATCACACCACCGTCAGCATCGCCGGATCGAACGGGCATCTCGAACTCAACGTGTTCAAGCCGGTGATGATCTACAACGTGCTCCAGTCGATCCGCCTGCTGGCCGACAGCGCCAACAGCTTCACCGACAATTGCGTCATCGGGATCGAGGCGAACGAGGACCGCATCGCCAAGCTTCTCAACGAGAGCCTGATGCTGGTCACCGCGCTCAACCCGCATATCGGATACGACAATGCGGCCAGAATCGCGAAGAAGGCTCATGCCGACGGCACCACGCTCAAGGAAGCCGGGCTCGAACTGGGGCTCCTCACCGAGGAGCAGTTCGCCGAGTGGATCGTGCCCGCCGACATGATCAAGCCGAGGGCCTGATCGCGCGCTCGGCCGGGCAAGGCGGGGGAAGGGGCACGGGTCCCCTTCCTTGCTCCCGGATGAACGGCTTTCGACCAATGCGCGATCCAGTCCGACGACCGAGCGCGGCGCGAATGGCGCATGACGGAGCCCGTCGCTATGTCGAAAGACTGTCATGGCCTCGTTCCTGAATCCCGTCGGCGCCGAAAGCGCCCCGAAAACGCCGATCCGCAAGGAGCCGGTGAGCGTTCCCTTCCGCACGGTCCTCGTCTCGATGATCGTGCTGTGGGCGACCTATTTCGTGCTCATCACCGCGCGCAGCCTGGTGATGGATTTCGGCCTCCAGTTCGAAATGGCCTGGCGCCGGCTGATCGTCACCGCGCTCGGCGTGGGCTTCACCGTGGCCCTGTGGTTCGTCCTGCGGCTGTTCGATCAGCGCGTGCTGTGGGTGAAGATCTCAGCCGCGCTCGTGCTGGCCTTTCCGGTGGCTGTGGCGATCGGGCATGTGAACCAGTTGATGTTCGAGGACATCCAGGCCGCGCAGGAGGCCGAATATGCCCGCAAGAACAACCTCAACCTGCGGCGCGACGAATCCGGCAACCTTCTTGTCGACGTGCCCGTGCGCCGGATCAGCCCGGCCGATCCGGGACAGGGGGAGGACGGCGAGGAAGTCGTCGAATCCGAAAGCGTCATCATCGCTCCGGCCGAGACCAGCGCCGATTCGTGGCGCAAGCTGCTCGACATCGCATTGGGACGGTATTTCCTGCTGCTCGCCTGGGCCTCGACCTATTTCGCACTGCTGGCGGGCTATCAGGCGCGTGCGGCCGAGCGGCGTGAGCAGCAGTTCCGGAACGCGGCCAAGGCGGCGGAACTGCGCAGCCTGCGCTATCAGGTCAATCCGCATTTCCTGTTCAACACGCTCAATTCGCTCTCCGCGCTCGTCATGACCGGCAAGCGCGACCGGGCCGAGCGGATGATCCAGACGATCAGCCGCTTCTATCGCCACTCGCTCGCCGACGAGCCGACCAGCGATGTGCCGCTGGCCGACGAATTCGACCTGCAGAAACTCTATCTCGACATCGAGGCTGTGCGCTTTCCCGAACGGCTCGTCTGCGTCTTCGACCTGCCCGAGGAGCTGCGCGAGGCGCGCGTGCCCGGTATGATCCTGCAGCCGCTGGTCGAAAATTCGGTCAAGTATGCGGTCTCCGCCGTGTCGCGCAAGGTCACGATCACGGTCGCCGCGCGAGAGGAATTCGAGCGGCTGGTGATCACTGTGAGCGATGACGGGCCGGGCGTGCCCGATGAAACGCCGCACGGCTTCGGCATCGGCCTCGCCAATGTGCGCGACCGGCTGGAAGCGCGCTTCGGCCCCGATATCGGCTTTACATCCGCGCCGGTTCCGGGTGGATACCGCACCGAAATCCGCATACCTCTTACCCGCCCCGCTTCCGCCGGGACGCGTCGCAGACAGTGAGGGGCTGAAGGCAGCATGACCGACAACGATACCGAAAACACCGCGCTGCGCACCCTGATCGTCGACGACGAGCCGCTCGCGGTCGAACGGATCCAGGTGATCTGCGCCGAGATCCCCGCGATCCGCGTGGTCGGCACGGCCAGCGACGGCGCCGCTGCCCTGCGCCTCGCCGAGAAGCTGGTGCCCGATCTCGTCCTGCTCGACATGACGATGCCCGAACTCGACGGGCTCGGCGTCGCGCGCAAGTTCGCCGATAGCGACAATCCGCCGGCAGTGATCTTCGTCACCGCGCATGACCATTTCGCGGTCGAGGCGTTCGACCTCGATGCGATCGACTACGTGCTCAAGCCCGTCGCTGCCGACAGGCTCGAGCGCGCGATCGAACGCGCTGTGGCGCGGAGGGGCGAACAGGGCGGCGAGGCGCGCAGGCAAGCGAGCCAGTGGCTCGAGGAATTGTGGGTCCCGCACCGTTCGGAACTGCTGCGCATCGATGTCGAGGAAGTGCATCGGATCGATGCCGAGCGCGACTATGTCCGGCTCCATGTCGGCGATCCGGGCGAGGACGGCGACGCGTCGCGCTCCTACCTGTTGCTGCAGACGATCGCGGGTCTGGAGGCGCGGCTCGATCCCGAGAAATTCATCCGCATCCACCGCTCGACCATCCTCAAGCGCGACAATATCCGGGGCCTGCGCCATGACGGGCTCGGCGTGTGGTCGGCCGAACTCCAGAACGGCGAGGCGCTCAGGATCGGCAGGACTTACCTGTCCAGGGTCAAGGCCATGGCAGGCCGCTGAGGGCAGGACGGCCGGCGCGCCCGGCGGTGCCCGCCCTGCAGGAAGACGGCCCGAACCCCAGGGACTGGAAGGGTTCGGGCCGCCGGGGTGCTGTCCCGCATCGGTGCGCGGGGCAGGTCGGGTGCGACGGGTCAACCGCCGCGACGCTGGTGCTCGACGATCGCGGCGACCTGTTGCTTGGCGCTGGCCTTGGCCTTTTCGTAGCAATCGATGGTCGCCTTGGAGCGCAAACGGCTGCCGATGCGCATCCGGTCGTACTGGCACACCTCGCGCGCGGCGCGCTCGATCCGCCGGTCGAGCATTTCCTGGCCTTCCGGCGTGTCGAGGTCGAGCCCGGCGAAGCTGACCTTCGTCGTGCTGGTTTCGGCAGGGCCGGCGGCCAGCACGGGGCCAGCAGTAACGGCCAGGCCAAGAGCGGCTGCGGTGATGGCGAAAGTCTTCATGGCAATTCTCCTCCTCACAGGGCCGGCCGGGGTTGGGGGAGCTCCTTCGGGGTGGAGCCGTCGGGGTTGCCGTGCCCTGCTGTCTTAGGGTGGTAAGGCGGCAGGCCGAGTCGCTCCATCGCGGCTCGACGAAAACGCCCGTAATCGTCGATGGAAGCCCTTCGCCCCCGACCAATGCTGCGGCGGCCACGACAAATGGCCCTTTCCAGCCGACCGGCGTCTGCGCCATAACGGGTGGATGTGGTTCGGCATCCTCGTGATCTTCGCTCTCGGCATCGGCAATTTCGCGCTGCACCGGGCGGTGCTCGAAAGCGGGCATCCGCTCATCGGGCAGATCCCGCAATCGATCGGCTGGCTTGGGCGCAGGCTGACGCTGGTCGCTGAATTCACCGTGCTGCTGGTCGCGATGCTGCTGACCGCCAATGGCTGGCCGGCGCTCGCCTGGGCCTATGGTGCCTACAGTGCCCTCAATGGCCTTGCCGCCTGGCTGATCCTTACCGGGCGGGTGTGAAGCCCCGCGCCGCTTGCATCACGGTCGCCTGACGGCAGGCCCATGCACCGCGACTGCGAAGCCGGCGCGCATCGCGTCGCCGGGCTCGACTTCGCCGTGCCGGTCGATCCGGGCAATCGGCGCATGCCCTGTTGCAATGTGTGGAACGCTTCGCCGATCCCCTCCGGCGGCGTCCTCGCCTGCGCTCGGCGCTGCGGCGCCGCCTTCCCATCGCGGGCTGCGCGGCGCGCGGGGCCGTCATGCCGGGAGCGAATCTCGGGTCCTCTCGAAGCCTCTCGGGCAGCCTGCCACGCTCGCCGATTGGCGGCCCGATCGGCTCTTAACCTTTCCCGTCAGACACCCGTTAAGAGATTCTTGGTGATGTTTCGCGATGTGGCGGCCGCATGGCGGGTTCCTGCTCGGGCATGTTCCGCCACCGAGATGTGCAACAGATACCCGCCCGATGGCGGGGGAGGCGATGGTATGTTGAAGGCACTGGTCTTTGGCGCACTCATCACGGGCTGCGTCGCGCTCGTCGTCGGCTCGCAGGGCTCGACCGGCGGAAAGCTCGCGATCGAGACGCTTGCGGTGGGCGATTATCGCGTCTTCTGGTCGTGGCCGCTCTTCTTCACGGGCAGCGGGCTCGCCTGGGGGCTGCTGCTGCTCCAGCGTTGAGAGCGCAATTCCCTGAAATGGACGCGCGCAAACGAGAAAGGGCGGCTCCCCATGGGGAAGCCGCCCTTTCGCGTGACGATCCTTGACGAGGCGATCAGCGCTTCGAGAACTGGAAGCTGCGGCGCGCCTTGGCCCGGCCGTACTTCTTGCGCTCGACCACGCGGCTGTCGCGGGTGAGGAAGCCGGCCGACTTGACCGTCGCGCGCAGCGCCGGCTCGTACTTGGTCAGGGCCTGGCTGATGCCGTGCTTCACCGCGCCGGCCTGGCCCGAAAGGCCGCCGCCGCGAACGGTTGCGACGACGTCGTACTGGCCATCCCGATCGGTGATCGCGAAGGGCTGATTGATGATGAGCCGCAGGGTCGGACGCGCGAAATAGATTTCCTGGTCCTTGCCGTTGACGATCACCTTGCCGGTGCCCGGCTTGACCCAGACGCGGGCGACCGCGTCCTTGCGGCGGCCGGTGGCGTAGGCGCGGCCCTGCGCGTCGAGTTCCTGATCGCGCAGCGGCGCGGCGGGTTGCGTCGATGCGTTCTGGGCGATCTCCGAGGCGTCGCCTTCAGGCGCGTCGCCAGCGATGTCCTTGATATCCGAAAGGTCGGAGACGGTGTTCTTTGAGCCTGTTTCTTCCTGGGCCATTATCCGGTGACCTTGTTCTTGCGGTTCATGGAAGCGACGTCGAGCACCTGCGGGTCCTGCCCGGCATGGGGATGCTCGGTCCCGGCGTAGAGGTGCAGCGCCTTCATCTGCTGACGGCCGAGGGGCCCGCGCGGGATCATGCGTTCCACCGCCTTTTCGAGCACGCGCTCGGGGAAACGGCCTTCGAGCACCTTGGCCGGGCTCGTTTCCTTGATGCCGCCGGGATAGCCGGTGTGCTTGTAATACCGCTTGTCCTGCGTCTTGCGGCCGGTGAACTTCACCTTGTCGACATTGATGACGACCACGTGGTCGCCGCAATCGACATGCGGGGTGAAGCTCGGCTTGGTCTTGCCGCGCAGGATGTTGGCGATGATCGAGGCGAGGCGGCCCACGACGAGGTCCTCGGCGTCGATCAGGTGCCAGTTCTTTTCGACCTCGGCCGGCTTGATCGACCGGGTCTGCTTGCTGAGCGCCTTCATGGCTTTCGTGTCCTTAGGTATTTCCGTGTGATGCCGCCGGTGCCGGGGCCGGGCGAATCGATCCGGACCGACCCGTCCCGAGCGGCGAGCGGGTCGGCATTTGTCGTCATGGTCCCTCCAAGTCAAGCGAAACCGGGCTTTCCGCGGGAGGTAAAATAATACCTTCACCAATACGAGGGAGGTGCGGCCAGGGCGCGGGGAAGGCTCGCGCCGGGGAGGTCAGCCGGTCCCGACTGTCGTTTCCAGCCAGTCGAGCGTCGCCGGAAAGGCCGCATCGCAATGCCATCCGAGGATCGCGGGTGTGTCATAGGGATGGAGTTCGCCCAATCGCTCGATCAGGACATCGAGCGCGGCTCCGGTGGTCTTGAACAGGACGCCGATCTCCTGCTCGCTCGCACGCTCGCCCTTCCATTCGAAGACCGATTCGACGGGTGCGAGGATATTGGCGCAGGCGATCAGCTTCTCGGCAAGCAGGATGCCCGCGATCTCACGCGCATTGTCGCGGTCGGGGAAGGGAGCGTAGGCGAGCGCGCCCGTCATGCGAGCGGCGTTTTCCGGTGCCGGGCAATCCCGTCGGCATGCATGGCCCAGACCGTCGCGGCCACCGTCAAGGCACCGACGAGCTGGTGCGCCGAGGCGACCCAGAGCGAGACTTCGGTCATGACTGTCGCGATACCGAGCAGGACCATGGTCCCGAAGGCGCTATGCACCGCTATCGAGGCGCGCCGGTCGGCCTTGCGCACCCGCCTGGCGAGCCATACGAGCGCGGCGACCGCGACCCACGCCCACCACCGGTGCAGCCATTGCAGCAGAAACGGATCGTGGGTCAGGGTCCACAGGACGCCAGAGGACCAGTCGATCTCGGGAACAAGCCGCCCGTTCATGAGCGGCCAGTCATAGGCGGCATGGCCTGCATTCAGCCCTGCCACCCACGCGCCGAGCAGCAATTGCACGAACAGGGCCAGTGCGACGATCGCCGAGCCTTTCGTCAGTGGCGCAGGCCGGGCGGCCCAATCGCGCGCAAGGTGCCGCATGTCGAGCGCGGTCCAGACCAGCCCGGCCAGCAGCGCAAGCGCGGTCAGCAGGTGGAGCGACAGGCGAAAATGGCTCACGTCGGTCATGTCGCCGACGAGCCCCGACTGCACCATCAGCCAGCCGAACAGCCCCTGCAGCCCGCCCAGCGCGAGCAGCCCGAGAAGGCGTGGCTTGAACCCCTGCGGGATCGCGCCCCTGACCCAGAACCACACCAGCCCCAGCGCATAGACGGCACCGACGGCCCGGGCGAGCAGGCGGTGGAACCATTCCCAGAAGAAGATGAACCTGAAATCGCCAAGGCTCATTCCGCTTCGGCTCGCTTCGAGGCGGTATTCGGGAGTTGCGCGATATTTCGCGAATTCGGCCTCCCATTGCGTTTCGGTCAGCGGCGGGAGCACGCCCGAGGCAACGTTCCATTCGGTGATCGAGAGCCCGCTCTCGGTCAGCCGGGTGATGCCCCCCACGACGACGATGCACACGACGAGGACGGCGGTCGCCAGGAGCCAGCGCGCAATGGCGGCCGGTCGGGCGCCCGTCTGAGGGGTTGCCTGTGCAAGTTCGGGAGAGGATGCGAGTGTCGCCATGGTCGCGCGGGTAAATGTGCCGCGCCGATGCATTGTGCAAGACCGTTTGCCGCAAGGACCGGTGCGATCTCCGCAAAAGGGGAACCTGAGCCCTTGCGCAATGTTACCTTGTCACATATCTGCACGGACACATTGATGACACGCAACGCGCCCTCCGCGATTCGGGTTTCGCCCCGATTGACGCTTCGTCGCCGGCTCGACCAGTTCGGGATCGGGTTGGCCGGCCTGTGCATGGTCCATTGCATCGCGACGCTGATGATCGTCTCCGCGCTGGGGATCGGCGGGCATTTCCTGCTCGAACCGGCGATCCACCGGATCGGTCTTGTGTTCGCGCTCGTCATAGCGGCGGTCGCTATCGGCTGGGGTGCGCTGCGGCACCGGCACGCGGCGCCCTTCGTCACCGCAATGACCGGCCTGTCCTTCATGGGCGGCGGGCTCGCCGTGGAGCATGGTCACAACGAGATGATTCTTACCCTGATCGGTGTGACGCTCGTCTCGGCCGGGCACATCATGAACCTGCGGGCCGTTCGCTGAACGCACGTCTTGCGGCAAAAGCGCAGTTGCGCTCGGGCTCACGTCGCCTATCTCGGCAGGCATGACCGAGACGACCCTTCCCAAGACCATCACCCTCAATGGCGAGCCGTGCCGCACCGGCGCTGCCACCATCGCCGATCTCGTCCGCGAACTGGATTTCGCACCCGAAAAGGTCGCAGTCGAGCGCAATGGCGCCATCGTTCCGCGCTCCACGCTCGGCGAAGCGCAGCTGGGCGATGGGGACCAGCTTGAGATCGTGCATTTCGTCGGCGGCGGCGACCATCAACGGGCGGGTTCGGCGGACACGTGGACCGTGGCCGGCCGGACCTTCACCTCGCGGCTGATCGTGGGGACCGGCAAGTACAAGGACTTCGAGCAGAACGCCGCGGCGCTCGACGCGAGCGGGGCCGAGATCGTCACGGTCGCGGTGCGCCGGGTCAACGTGACCGATCCCAAGGCGCCGATGCTGACCGATTTCATCGACCCGAAGAAGATTACCTACCTGCCCAACACCGCGGGCTGCTTCACCGCCGAGGACGCGATCCGCACGCTGCGCCTCGCGCGCGAGGCGGGCGGCTGGGATCTCGTCAAACTCGAAGTGCTGGGAGAGGCGAAGACGCTCTATCCCGACATGCGCGAGACATTGAAGGCGACCGAGGTTCTGGCGAAGGAAGGCTTCGCGCCGATGGTCTATTGCGTCGACGATCCGATCGCGGCGAAACAGCTCGAGGATGCGGGTGCGGTCGCGATCATGCCATTGGGCGCACCGATCGGATCGGGGCTCGGCATCCAGAACCAGGTGACGATCCGCCTGATCGTCGAGGGGGCAAGCGTGCCGGTGCTGGTCGATGCGGGCGTCGGCACGGCGTCGGACGCTGCGGTCGGCATGGAACTGGGCTGCGACGGCATTCTGATGAACACCGCCATCGCCGAGGCGAAGGACCCCATCCGCATGGCCCGCGCGATGAAGCTCGCGGTCGAGGCCGGGCGCGAGGCCTATCTTGCCGGCCGCATGGGGCGGCGGCGCTATGCCGACCCGTCGAGCCCGCTTGCCGGGCTGATCTGAGGTCGGAGGGCACAAAGCCGCTTCCATGGTTACCGGAAGTTAACCAAGGCCAGCGACACTCTCCCTTGCGACCAGCGTGGGAGATCGAAGCCCGTGACACTTGCCAGCACCAATACGATCGCGATCAGCGAGATGCGCGAATTCGCGGAATTCGTTCCATGCGAACAGGCTTTCATCAAGCGCAGCCTCGATGTCGGCCTCGCGCGGCGGGACGCGTTTCGCCTGTGGGGCACGAGCGAGGCGGAGCGGGTCGCGATAAGGCGGCAATATGTCGCCTACCAGGACCTCAAGGCGTTGCGCGCCATGCTGCCGCGCGCGGACAGGCCGTGCGAAATCGAGCGCTTGATCGGCAAGCTGGTTCGCATCGCCGCCTTCGATCTCGCGCAGGACCGGATCGAGAGCTTTTCCGCGTTCCGGTTTCTCTATGAACGCCTCGTCGGGCCCGAAATCCGGCCCTTCCTGCCGTCGGCCTTCTGCGCCGCGGCGGCCTTGCCGCAGATCCGGCCCGAGCGGCGCAAGCTGCTGCTGCAATCGCTTTCCGAAGCCGCCGCGACCGCGCCCGGCTGGTCGAAGGCAATTCCACGCTTTTTCCCGGAACATGTCGGGGAAGCCGAAGCGGCATAGGACCGTATAGCCTCGGCCGGGAACGCAATTCACGCGGTTTGCCTGCCGGGCGTCACATGAAATCCGTGCTCAGTGGCCGGTGCCCAGAGCCCGGTCGGCGAGGATCGTGTCCATGTATTCGACGACTTTCACGATTTTGCCGTCCTTGAGAGTGAAGACGAAGCAGTAATCGTTGTCATAGCGATCGCCTTCATGGGTGACGGCATCGCCTTTCGCCTGAACGGCGACGTGCTCGCCATCGGCGATGATGAGCTGTGCCGTCGTCAGGTAAGGACCCGCAAAACGCGCGAAGAGCGGGCCGACGAGTTCGCGCGTCACCACTTCGAGACCCTTGGCATGCTTCGACCATGCGCTCGAACCCATCACCCGCCATTCGATTGCCTCGTCGAAAAGCGGCATGAAATTCGAGGGGTCGCCCATGGCTAGGCCCTCGAACGCCCTTGCGATGAGTGCGCGGTTCCTCTCGGTCTCCATGAATTCCCTCCCTCGTCGGTTTCGTCAGCTTCTTGCACTCACCCCTTGTACATCCCGCCGATCCGGTCCTGGTAACGCTCGCGGATCTTGTGACGGCGGATCTTCATGCTCGGCGTCATTTCCTCGTTTTCGATGCTGAAGGCCTCGTCGGCGAATTCGAACTTGCGCACCTTTTCGATCACCGAAAGGTCGGCATTGGTCCGGTCGACCGCTTCGCGCACGGCCTTGCGGAAGGCGGGGAGGTCCTGCAGCGCCTTCATGTCGAATTTCTCGTCATTGGCGCGCGCCCATTCCAGTGCCCATTCGGCATCCGGCACGAGCAGGCCGACGACATAGGGCCGCTTGTCCCCGTTCACCATGGCCTGCGCGATCTCGGGCTGGAGGGTAAGCATCCCCTCGATCTTCTGCGGCGCGACATTGTCGCCCTTGTCGTTGACGATCAGGTCCTTCTTGCGGTCGGTGATCTTGATCCGGCCCTTAGCGTCAATCTCGCCGATATCGCCGGTGTGGAGCCACGGCCCGCCCTCGGGATCGTTCGGGTCGGGCCTGATCGTGCGCGCCGTTTCGGCCGCGTTCTGCCAGTAACCATGCATGACGAGCTCGCCCCGGCACAGGATTTCCCCGTCCTCGGCAATGCGCACCTCGACCCCGCGCAAGGGCGGGCCGACCGTGTCCATCTTTAACCCTGCCTTGGGCCGGTTGCAGGCGATCACCGGCCCGGCCTCGGTCTGGCCATAGCCCTGCAGCATGGTGAGGCCCATCGCCTCGAAGAAATTGCCGACTTCGGGATTGAGCGGCGCACCGCCCGACACCATCGCCTTGATCCGCCCGCCGAACTTGTCGCGGATCTTGGGCCGCAGCGTCTTTTCGACGAGCAGGTCGAGCGGACGGTCGCGCAAGCGCTTCCTTCCTTCCTTCGTGTTCCCCGCGATGCGCATCGCCGCGTCCATCATGAAATTGGCGACCTTACCCTGTTTCTCGACCTGCTTCATGATGCGGGTGCGCAGGACTTCGAACAGGCGGGGCACGACGACCATGATGGTCGGGCGCGTCTCCTCGATGTTGGAGGCGAGCTTTTCGAGCCCTTCGGAATAGAAGATCTCCGCCCCGACGGCGATCGGGAGATATTGTCCGCCAGTGTGTTCATAGGCGTGGGAAAGCGGGAGGAAGGAGAGAAAACGTTCGTCGGTGATGCCGAAATCCTCGATCAGGACCTCGGCCGCGCCCGCGACGTTGCACAGGATCGCGCCATGATGCTGCATCACCCCGCGCGGCGCGCCGCCGGTGCCGCTGGTATAGATGAAGCAGGCCGTGTCCTCGCGCTTGATGCCTGCCATTCGCGCCTCGACTGCCATGCGCGCCGCGGCGGCATCGCCCTGCGTCATGCTGTCCCAGTCCTGATAGTCGAAACTGCCGGCCTGCTGGCGATGGAGGTTCTCTATCCCGATGACATGTTCGATCATCCCGGTCTGGCCGATCGCGCCCACAACCGGCCCGAGCAGCTTCTCGGTCGAGACGATCACCGCCCGCGCACAGGAATTGTCGAGGATATGCGCGTGGTCGCGCCTTGTGTTGGTGGTATAGGTCGGCACGGTGATGCAGCCGGCCGCCATGATGGCAAGGTCGGCGATGCACCATTCGGGCCGGTTTTCCGAGACGAGCGCGATCTTGTCCCCGTCCGACAGGCCGATGCGGCGCAGGCTTTCGGCAAGCAGACAGACCGTATCCGCCACCTCTCGCCACGACCGGGTGCGCCATTCGCCCTCGATCTTCGCGCCAAGGAACGGGGCATCGCCTTTCTCGCGGGCGCGCTTGAGGAACAGTTCGACGAGATTGTTCGCATTGTCGATATCGCGCAGCAGGGGATCGTCAAAAGCATCGGCAGACGTCCTCGACGCGGAGGCGGACGGTTGGGTCGCGGGCACTGGGCTCAACTCCTCATCCCCGGGCGGGATCGCGTTTTCGGGCCTTTCGAGGCCCCTTCACACTCGTGAATTAGGGACAGATTGCCGGAGCGGCAAGCTCGGCCGGGACTGCTCGCGGGGTCATTCGTAGCCCAGTTTCGGCTCGATCCGCGGATCGCGCGCACTTTCCCAGCCCTCGACCGTGCGGCGCAGCGCATTGGCCTTGAGCGAGGGTGAGAAGCTGCGGATCTCGTCGTGGCCCAGGTCTTTCAGCGCATCGGTCATGCCCGAAAGCACGCTGCCCTCCTCGACGATCACGGTCGAGCCGAACGCCATGATGAGCGGCAGGCCGAGCGCTTCGGATGCGCTCATGTCGAAATCGACCACGCCGATGATCGAGCGCGCGACCTGCACCGGGATCGTCGGGCCGCCCGCCGCGCCGATGACGAGGACGATCTTGCCGTTCCGGTCGTACACGATCGTCGGCGCCATCGAGGAACGCGGGCGTTTGCCGCCCTCGACCCGGTTGGCGACGGGCACGCCGTCCTTGTCGGGCGTGAGGCTGAAATCGGTCAGTTCGTTGTTGAGGTAGAAGCCGCCGAAGAACAGCCCCGATCCGAACGCGCCCTCTACGGTGGAGGTGTAGCTTACCGCATTGCCTGCACCGTCGACCACGGCAAAGTGCGAGGTGCCGTTCTCGGCCGGCTCGTCCCCGTCGGCACGCGCCATCGGCGCACCGGGCGGCGTGCCGGGCTCGGCGGTCTCCAGCGCCCTGGCCGGGTCGATCAGGGCCGCGCGGCGGGAGAGATAGGCGGGATCGAGCAGGCCCTCGACAGGCACCTCCACGAAATCGCTGTCGGCGACGTAGAGCTCCCGGTCGGCATAGGCGAGGCGTTGGGATTCGAGGAAGAGGTGCCAGAAGGTGACGCTTTGCGGACCAAGGTCGGCGAGGTCGAACCGTCCGAGCTGGCCGAGGATCTGCGCGACCGCGATCCCGCCCGAGGATGGCGGACCCATGCCGCACACGCGATAGGCGCGATAAGGTACGCAGACCGGTTCGCGCTCCTTCGCCGAATAGGAAGTGATGTCGCGCGCGGTCATTCGGCCGTCCTGCGGGGTCTGCGCCGCGACATGACCGGCCAGCGCATCGGCCCTTGTGCGGTAGAACGCCTCCGCACCGCCCCGGGCGATCGCCTCGAGCGTGTCGGCGAGTTCCGGCACCTTGATGCGTGTTCCCACCGGGAGCGGTTCGCCGTCCCCGCCGAAATAGATCGCCTTCGCGGCCTCGGTCCTGTCGGCGCGGTCTTCGGCCCGGTCGAGCGATCCGTGAAGGCGACGGTTCATCACGAAGCCATCGCGGGCGAGGGCGATGGCCGGTTCGAACAGCTCGCTCCAGGGCAGCCTGCCATGCTCGGCATGGGCCATGGCGGCGAGGGCGAGATTGCCCGGCACGCCCACGCTGAGGCCCGACGTCACGCGGCTCTCTCGGGGGAGCGGTTCGCCGTCCGATCCGAGGAACCGGGTCGCCGTCGCCGCCGCCGGGGCGGTCTCGCGCCCGTCGAACGCGGTCACGCCCTCCTCGTCGGCACGGACCATGAAGCCGCCGCCGCCGATGCCGGAACTCTGCGGTTCGACCACGGTCAGCGCCAGCATTACCGCAATCGCAGCATCGGTCGCCGAGCCGCCTTTCGCGAGGATCGCCATGCCCGCCGCCTCGGCCCTCGGATCGGCGGCGCTGACCGCGCCCTGGCGGGCTTCGGCCGCGGGAGCGGCAGGGGCCGTGTCCGGAGCCTCGAGAGTGGCGCAGCCGCCGAGGGCCAGGGCAAGGGCAGGGCCAAGAGCGAATGGCCCGCGGGCGAATGGCGCAAGGCGCTTCAGCAAAACGTTCATGGAGCGGTTCGCTATTCGCTTCCCACCGCCTCTGCAATGCTTGCAAAGCCGTCACGCCGCATCAGCCGCTCGAGCCGCTTCGCGATCCGCCCGCCAAGCCCGGGCCCTTCGAACACCATCGCCGAGTAGAGCTGGACGAGGCTGGCGCCCGCGCGGATGCGTTCCCACGCATCCTCGGCGCTCGCGATCCCGCCGACGCCGATCAGCGGGATCCCGCCCCCCGTCGCCTGCCGGAATTCGCGCAGCCTTCGCAGCGCCAGAACCCGCAACGGTGCGCCCGACAGCCCGCCCGTCTCGCCCCTGTGGTGAGAGGCGAGGTCGGGACGTGAGACGGTCGTGTTCGAGACGATCAGCGCGCCGAGCGCCCGGTCGAGCGCGATCCGGGAAATCGCATCCACATCCGCCGGGGTCAGATCGGGCGCGACCTTGAGGAAGATCGGCGGCAGGGTGTCGGTGCTCGCCGCGTCCTCGCGCGCCGCGATCACGGCATCGAGCAGAGCGGTCAGCGCGCCCTCGTCCTGGAGCGCGCGCAGGCCCGGCGTGTTGGGGCTGGAGACGTTGACCGCGAGATAGGAGGCGAAAGGCGTGACGAGCCGCGCCATGGTGGCGTAATCGGCAATCCGGTCGGCAGCGTCCTTGTTCGCGCCGATATTGACCCCGACGATCCCGGGCCGCCCCCGGCGTGCTGCCAGCCTCTCGATCGCGGCCTCGCCGCCCGCATTGTTGAATCCCATCCGGTTGATGACCGCCTTGTCCTCGACCAGACGGAACAGGCGGGGTTTCGGATTGCCGGATTGGGGGAGGGGAGTGATCGATCCCACCTCGGTAAAGCCGAAGCCGAGCCCGAGCAGCGCATCGGGCACTTCGGCGTCCTTGTCGAAGCCCGCCGCCACCCCGACCGGGTTCGGGAACGTCAGTCCTGCCACATCGATCGCGAGCGGACCGGGGCGGGCAGGCGCGCGGGCCGGCAGAACCTTCAGCGTCCGGATCGCGAGCCGATGCGCCTGCTCCGGATCGAGCGTGAATATCGCGGGCTTGAGAAGGTCGAACAGCATCCTTGAAAAGCGCCTATGCCAGATCGCCGCGGCCTGTCGAGAGCGCCGCCCCGGCCATGAGCGAATCGCCGGGGCGATCGGCCCTCCGTCTGCTGCCGCAAAAGCCCGCCTGCTTGGCCGCGAACAGCCGGAAAAAGCCGAATCTCAACATAGGTGACCCTTTTGAGCGGCCCAGCTGCGCAAGCTTGTCGTTTGCATACAATTATCGCTGGGTCGTTCCCCATATAAGTCACTCCGCGACCCGAAGGGCTCGGAGCAGCAATGCGAAGAGTTCCTCAACTCACAGGGGCGGCCTCCTCATCGGGGCCGCCCTTTTTTTGGCCGTTTTGCAATAACCTGCGGTTTCGCTATGTCCTTTCGCATGTGCCGGGCTTCACCCGCGAGGGCCGCCGTCCGGATATAACGAAAAGGAAACCCATGCGTCGCACCACATCCCTCCTCGCCGTCTCTGTCGTCGCGCTCGCCTGCGCGAGTGCTCCTGCCGCTTTCGCGCAGGACCCGTCCGTTCCCGTCAGCGCGACTGCCGGGGATGATGCCTGGACCGCGATCGCCGACGCCGAGACGATCGGAGACCTGTTCGAGGCCTATGACGAGTCGCAACTCGCCATGAACCCGGGGACCAAGGCCTATCGCGGCATCCGGGACGAGGATTACGGCAAGTGGGGCGAAGTCTCCGACGAAGCGGAGCGGCGCGAAGCCCTGATGCTGCTCTATGCCGCGGCGCAGATGCGTGCGAAGTTCGAACCCGCCTCGCTGGATGAACAGGATGCGCTGTCCTACCGCCTGTTCGACCTTACCGCGCAGCGCGCCGCGATGCTCTGGCCCTATCGCGAACTGGGCTATGTCTTTGACCAGCGATCCGGCCCTCATACCCGCATTCCCGCCTTTCTCATCAACATCCACCGGGTCGGCAGCGTGGATGACGCGAATGCCTATGTCGCCCGCATCGCCGGGATCGGCGAGCAGCTCGACGCCCATGTCGCCGAAGCGCGAGAACGGGCCGAAGCGGGCGTGATGCCGCCCGACTGGACCTATCCCTACATGATCTCCGACGTCGAAGGCCTGATCGCGGCCGGCAACGACAACGCCGTGCTCACCGATTTCGCGAAGAAGATCGACGCGCTCGACATCGACCCGGACACCAAGGCGGCGATGAAGGCCGAGGCGGCGAGCGCCTGGAACGCCGAGGCTCTGCCCGCCTACCGCCGCCTGCTCGCCGAACTGAAGCGCCAGCAGCCGATGGCCCCGACCGATGACGGCGTCTGGCGGCTCCCCAACGGCGAGGCCTATTATGCCGCGCTGCTCAGGAACTACACGACGACCGAGCTTTCCGCCGATGAAATCCACGAAATCGGTCTTCAGCAGGTCGAGCGGATCCATGGCGAGATGCGCAAGATCATGGCGCAGGTCGGCTTCGAGGGATCGCTGCAGGATTTCTTCGAATACACCCGCACCGATGATCGCTTCTACTACGACACGCGCGAGGAATATCTCGCCGATGCACAGGCGAAGCTCGACGCGCTCGAAACCAGGCTGCCGCAATATTTCGGGCGGCTGCCCAAGGCCGACATGATCATCAAGCCGGTCGAGGCCTTTCGCGAGAAGAGCGCGGGCAAGGCGTTCTACCAGAGCCCGGCGGTCGATGGTTCACGTCCGGGGACCTATTACGTCAATCTCTACAACCTCGATGACATGTCGAAGAACGAGCTCGAGGCGCTCGCCTATCACGAAGGCATGCCCGGCCATCACCTCCAGCGCGCGCTCCAGACCGAGCTCGGCGACGTGCCGCCCTTCCGCCGGTTCGGCGGGTGGACCGCCTATACCGAGGGGTGGGGCCTCTATTCGGAGGAACTGGGCAAGGACATGGGCTTCTACGAGGATCCCTATTCCGATTTCGGACGCCTCGGCATGGAATTGTGGCGCGCCTGCCGGCTGGTCGTCGATACCGGCATCCATTCAAAGCAATGGAGCCGCGAGGAGGCGATCCAGTATCTCACGGACAACACGCCGAATCCCGAAGGCGACATCGTCAAGGCGATCGAGCGCTACATCGTCTATCCCGGCCAGGCGACCGCCTACATGATCGGGAAGCTCAAGATCATGGAACTGCGCGACATGGCGATGCGCGAACTGGGCGACGATTTCGACTATCGCGGCTTTCACGACACGATTCTTCTCAGTGGCCCGGTGCCGCTTTCGATCCTGGAGGAGAATGTCGGGAAATGGGTCGCGGAGCAAAAGCGCGGCGGGTGATGCCTGCGGGCATGCGCTGGATGTGATCGGATGTGATCGTTCACACACCTTCGCTGCATCGGTCGCGAAATCGGTCAAGAGAGAGGGGCGCGCGGCGAGAGCTTGCGCGCCCCTCTCGCTAACGACTCTCAACAGGCCCTTCACCATTGAATTCCGATCGATTCGGTCGTATTTGACAATCGGAACGATTTGATCCGATTTAAGAACGGTTCGCAGGAGCCGAAAACGCCGGGAGCCCGATGCGCCTTTCCAATCTCGCCGATTATGCCGTCATCACCATGTCGCAGGCCGCGCGCCATTGCGGTGACGGGCGGGTGAGCGCGGCCGAATTGGCGAGCGAGACGGGTCTTCCGGTTCCCACCGTCCAGCGGCTTGTGTCGAAACTGACCGCAGCGGGCCTGCTGCGCTCCGTGCGCGGCGCGCGCGGAGGCCTCCAACTGGCCCGCCCGGCAGCGGCGATCACCGTCGCCGACATCGTCGAGGCGGTCGAGGGCCCGATCGCTCTCACCGCCTGCATCGATCAGGGCGAATGCGATTTCGAAGTCGGCTGCACGATGAAACCGCACTGGCCGATCATCAATGACGCGCTGCGGGGCGCACTGGCCGAGATTTCGCTCGCCCAGTTGCGCGATCCGCCGCCCGCCAAACCCGATTCCCGAACCACGATCGAAGAGAAGGCCGCATGACCGACAATCTCAATCTCGACCAGTCCACCCCGATGGGCGCCGATGTCGATACCGACGACGTAACCGATCGCGACGCCCGCGATGCGGCGGCCAAGGCGGCCGATTACGAGCATGGCTGGCATTCCGAGATCGAAACCGAATTCGCGCCCAAGGGCCTGAACGAGGATACCGTCCGCTTCATCAGCGCCAAGAAGGGCGAGCCCGAATGGATGCTCGACTGGCGGCTGAAGGCGTTCCGGATGTGGCAGGACCTGCCCGAACCGGACTGGGCCAAGGTCGGCTATCCGCCGATCGATTACCAGGATGCCTATTATTACGCCGCGCCCAAGAAGAAGCCGCAGCTCGAATCGCTCGATGAGCTCGATCCCGAGATCAAGCGGGTCTACGACAAGCTGGGCATTCCGCTGGGCGAGCAGGAAGTGCTCGCCGGGGTCAAGGGCGCGCGCAAGGTCGCGGTCGATGCGGTGTTCGATTCGGTCAGCGTCGCCACCAGTTTCCGCGAGGAACTGAAGCGCGCGGGCGTGATCTTCCTGTCGATCTCCGAGGCGATCAAGGAGCACCCCGAGCTGGTGAAGAAGTGGCTCGGCAAGGTCGTGCCGCGCAA
>JGI12210J13797_10174261_pt1 | contig 22040 bp, 20 predicted proteins | sample ElkSlonscriptome_3_FD_13797 | JGI IMG/M metagenome (IMG submission 13797)
AAGAAGACCGGCGTCGCGCGCTCCGGTCATCGTCCCCGTCGGCGTCCACTACGCGGACAAGGACAGCTTCCGCAGCCACGCGCTCGCGACCTTCCACCCCGCCCTCGAATTCGCCCCCAGCCTCATCGACGATACCGACGACGGCGCCCGCGCCGCGCACGAAGCCATCACCGAGCGCGAGTTCATTGTACGCCGAGGCCCTTGTTGAGCTCACCCTTCGCGCGGAGCTGCTTCTGCTCGCTGAAGCGGGTGGTGAGCAGCTCTTGCCGATCGCGAAGGAGGAGCGTGAAGCGGAAGAGCTCCTCGAGCACGTCGACGACCCGGTCGCGGAAGCTGGAGGGCTTCATCCGGCCATCGTCGTCGAACTCCTGCCAGGCCTTGGCCACCGACGACTGGTTGGGGATGACGACCATCCGCATCCAGCGGCCGAGCACGCGGAGCTGGTTGACGGTGTTGAAGGACTGCGAGCCGCCGCAGACTTGCATGACGGCGAGGCACCGGCCCTGGGTGGGCCGGACGGCGCCATCCGACAGCGGCAGCCAGTCGATCTGATTCTTGAAGGCCGCCGTCATGCTCCCGTGCTGCTCGGGCGAGATCCATACGTGCGCTTCGGACCAGACCGACGCCGCACGAAGGCGCTGCACGGCGGGGTGGTCGTTGGAGGTGCGGTCGAAGACCGGGAGTCCGTGGGGGTCGAACACCCGGACCTCGCAGCCAAACGCCGTGAGCACCCGCTCCACCTCGAGGGCGAGCAACCGGCTATAGCTCGTATCGCGCAGGGAGCCGTAGAGGACGAGCACCCGCGGAGGATGGGTCGACGGTGCCGGCTCGAGTTGCCTGAGGGTCTCGTCGACACGGTGGGGCGGCAGATCGTCATCGATGTGGCCGGACATGCTCGTGCCTATAGCGCGGCGATGTTCCGAGACGGCGTCTCATGCTGAGACGACGGAAACGCCGCGATCAGGTAGCCCGTCTCACCTTGGGATCGGAGACGACGAATGATCGGGGACTTAGCTTTCCCTAGAGCCGGTACGGAGCTTGCGAAGTAGCCGAACATGACCGCACGCTTCGCCACCAAGAGCCTCATCGTCGCCGGACTGCTCGCCCTCGCCGCCACCGGCTGCGCGGACGACGACCGCGTGCTCTCCCCCGTGGACCCGATGGTCCCGGGGCCGGTGGACCCCCCCGACGACGGCGCCGGTGGCGAGCGCCCCGACGATCTCGGGGTGGGCGACTGCGAAGACGGCGCCATCCGGACCTGTAAGATCCAAATCGACGAGAACAACTGCTTCGTCGGGGCCCAGCAGTGTATGTGGGGCGAATGGGGCGATTGCCTCGACCCCGACGACCTCGACGAGGACATCGTCGCGGCGTCAGAGACGAACGAAGCCGACGAAGAGGACGAGGACGTCGACGAAGAGGCAGAGTAGGGGCTCAGAAGGTCGCGCGCTGGTAGTCGATGCCCGCTTCGAGCTCGAACAGCTCGATGACGACGTCACCGACGCAAGACATGGGCGATGGGCGTTCATCCGCGTGCACGGCTCCGAGTCGGAGCGCCGAGCGAAGGTCCTCGTCGCTGCCACCGAAGACCACGATGGGCATCTCGGCGGTGAGCGGGTGCTTTCGCAGCGCCCCCACGATGACCACGGCCTCCGGCGTACCGAGGTCGACGACGACGACGTCCGGGTGGAGTGCTGCCACCATCGACACCCACGTGGCCGGGGCGGTGAGATTGGCGGAGAAGAGGCCGAAGACCGCCTCGTGCCCTGCGTCGGAGGCCACCACGATCCCTTGGGCGCGGAGCATCTCGGCGAGCACGTAGCGGCTCGAGGACGCCCCCGTCACGATGAAGGCGAGGGGGGCGAGGACTTGGCGTAGAGGCCGGGGATTCAAGCTGGTTTTCACCGCGGAGTTACCTTTCGTCGGGAGATTGAACGGCACCGAAGGGCGGGTCTTGAGGGGAACCGTTGACCTGCGTCTTTCCCCAAGCGAGTCTCGACGGGCCGCATGAGGAGCGACGAAGAGCTGATGCAGGCCTACATCGGGGGGGACGCTGCCGCCTTCTCCGAGCTCTTCGAGCGCTACGGGCCGATGATGCTGCGGATCATGCGCCGGCAGCTGCGTGACGACGACGCGCAAGAGCTCGTGCAGCAGACCTTCCTGCAGATGCACCGGGCACGGAACGACTTCGACACGAGCCGCAAACTCCGGCCCTGGCTCATGACCATCGCCTACAACCTCAAGCGCGAGCTGTTCCGCCGGCGCGGACGAAAACCCGAAGCGGCGCTGGAGGTAGAACCGGAGGCCGAGGATCGGGGCGACATCGTCGAGCGTAAGAGCGAGGCGGCGCGTCTACGTCGGGCGCTCGCCACCCTGCCCGACGGACAGCGCGAAGTCATCGAGATGCACTGGTTCGAGGAGTTGAGCTTCCCCGAGGTGGCCGAGATCTTGGGTCTGAGCACCAGTGCGGTGAAGGTACGGGCTCACCGAGGCTACAAGGCCCTCCGGGCGACCCTATCGAAGGATGTAACCGGCGGCGGAGGTCCTCCGTAGGCCCGAACGACAGCTGGACGAACCAGACCACCATGGCGACATCATCCGACATCGACGCCCTCTCGTCCGACATGGCCGAGGACATGCGCGCCGCCCGAGAGCTTCTCGGCGGAGGGCACCAGGCCGAGCTACCGCCCGGCCTCGAGGCCCTGCGCAAGCGGGTAGATGCCGATCTCGACCGCGAGAAGGGTCTCATGGCCACGTTGCGGGATCGTCCCACGCCGCAACGCATCGCGCTGGTTCTGCTCCTGACGGGGCTTCTGGTGGGCGTCACCGCGGCCGCCGCCCCGCGCGGCGAGCTGGCCGACTACCCCATCGTTCGCATGGCCATCGTGCTCGTCGCCCTGAGCGGGGTCACCGGGGTCGCGATCTGGCGGCTGCTTCGTCCGCTGCACCTCCCCAAGCCTTCGAAGGCATCCACCCGGCTGCTGCTGGTCGCCGGCGTGCTCGCCCCTACGGTCGCTGCGCTCTGGCCGCTCTACGGCCACGTGGGTCACGACCCTGGGCACGGCATGGCCTTCGCCGTCGGCTGCGGTCGCTGCATGGCCTTCGGAGCGGTGATGGGCGCGCCCGTCCTCGCCCTGGCCACCCTCATGCGCAGGTCGAGGGTCGATGGCGCCGCCGTCGTGGCGCTCGCCGGCGTGGCCGCCGGCCTGGTCGGCAACCTCACCCTTCAGCTCCACTGCCCGGTCACCGACCCCATTCATCTGCTGCTGGCCCACGCCAGCCTCGCACTCATGCTCGGCGTCGTCGCCCTTCGCTGGAGATGACGCAGACCTGACCCATCACCTTCGGCCCTGAGGGAGTCGACACCATGAAGACCCACCTACTCATCGGCGCCTTGCTGCTCGCCGGCACCGGCTGCGGCGACAACCAGGAGCCCGAAGCCGCCGTTGCGTTCTGGGAACGGCTCCAGGCGGACGACTACCGCGGAAACTTCGAACGCGCCCCCGGCTGGCCGGGCCGTGAGCCCAGCAATGCCATCCATGCGGACTTCGTCGAGATCTTCATCAACGATGTGGTCGTCGAGGCCCTCGACGCGGGCGAGCCCATCTCCGCCTGGCCCGACGGCTCACTCATCGTGAAGGACGGCTACGACGGCGACCAAGAGCTCGACCTCGTCGCCGCCATGGAGAAACGCGACGGCGCGTGGTTCTGGGCCGAATGGTTCGACTTCGAGAGCGGCGAGGCCAAGTTCAGCGGCTCCCCGCGCCTCTGCACCGACTGCCACAGCGACGGCGACGACTTCGTCACCAGCTTCTCCTTCCCCGGGTCGGAATAGGTCCGCCGCCGCAACACGACAGCACCATCCGTGCTGAGGGCCTCACGAGGGTCGACGGGGGAAAGTCCAAGCTGCGCGCACCCCCCCGAGCCCAAGAGCGGCAACGAGGGGCTGTCCGCCCCGACAACGACGCAAAGGTCACGGCCAAGGTCGAGGCGGTCGCCAAGTGCGAGTTCAACTCCTGGGGCTTCTCTGGCTCCGACTCCTACAAGGACTGGCTCAAGGGGAACACCGTGCGCGGCGGGCGCGCCGACGCCACGCTCGTGAATCTCATGGAGGATAGCGACACCAAGGTTCGCTTCCTCGCGGCCAATGCCCTCAGCAGCCACGGCCACGACCACCAGCAGGATGCGCTCCGTGAAGCGTCCCTCACCGGCCTCGGGTACACCAGCTTCAGCCCCCCAAAGTCCAAGCGCGAAGCCTTGTGTTCTTTCGCGAACGCAGCGTGGCTTTGGCCAAGACGTTGGTGAACGACAAGAGCTTAACCATCAAGCCCACCGCCAAAGACATCGTGAAGAAGGGCGAGGTGGAGTCAACGATGGATGCTCGCGCTCGCGACAGATCCACCGGTGGCGGATGGCTCGCGCGTCGCAGGGCGCGCGCGGATCAATGCTTGTCGTGCTTGCGGGTCACGCCGGGGTGGGAGGGGTCGCCGGGCTCGTGCCGCTCGTTCTCGGAGCGGCGGCTACCATCGCGGTCGGTGAAGCCCATCATGAGATCGCGGCGGTAGATGAACTGGTCGCGCGAGTCGTAGGGGACCGGGTGCATCCCGGTGTCCATTCGGATGGCGTCGCACGGACACGCCTCGACGCAGAAGCCACAGAAGATGCAACGTAGCTCATCGATGACGAACTCGGTCGGGTACTTCTCGTAGCCGCGACGAGGATCGCCCTCGGGGTATTCGCCGGGCACGATGTGAATGCACTGTGCGGGGCAAGCGGTGGAGCAGCAGAGACAGGCGACGCAGCGCATCGAGCCATCGTCACGCACCGTGAGCCGGTGCAGACCGCGGAAACGCTCCGGGTAGGGCCGCTTCTCTTCGGGGTACTCGAGCGTGGTGATGCCGCCGTCGTAGTTCTCGAGGACGGGATCGCGCTTCTGCCCCAAGAGCCGCTCTTTGAAGTTCACGAAGAAGTTCTTCATCGTGATCCCAGTGCCCTTGGCCCAAGCCGGGATGTAGGTCTGCACCCCCGCGGTGCGCTTGGGGCGCGGAATGACCGCGGGTTCGTCGTACCGAACGGCCCGCTTGGTCCAGGGCTTGTTTTGGGAGAGTTCGCTCTCGGGTGCCGTCGTACTCATGGGATCAGCTCGCTGGAGAGGGTCAGGCCTGCATGCGGGAGGGCTTCACGCCGCCGGCGGCGTCGACCAGCTTGGCCGACGTCGATACGACGATGCGTTGTCGCTTCGGCGGCTCGAGGAGCCAGGTCACCATCGCAATCGACCCCAACAGGCCGCCGATCGCTAGGAGGCCCTGGGTGATGTCGGCCACCAGATCTAGCCCCTTCACCACCTGCGGCCCGCCCGCATCGACGGCCAGCATGATGGCGCCCGTCACCATGATGTTGACCAGGGTGAGGGGAAGCAGCTTGGTCCAGCCGAGCTTCATCAGCTGGTCGTAACGGAAGCGCGGGAGCGTCCAGCGGATGAACAGGTGGAAGAAGACGAAGCCGATGGTCTTGGTGCAGAAGGCCAGGAAGTGGATGATGGTCACCGACAGGTGGCTCATCTTCAGCTCGTAGAGCACGGAGTCGCCAAAGGCGATGTGGAGCCCGTCTCCCTGCAGGAAGGGCAGGTGGTAGCCCCCGAAGAAGAGGGTGACGATGAGGGCGCTCGAGAAGACGAACTCGGCGTACTCACCCACCATGAAGAGGAGCCATTTGCCGCCCGAGTACTCGATGAAATACCCAGCGCCGAGCTCACTCTCTCCCTCTGGGAGGTCGAAGGGGATGCGCTTGGTCTCCGCCACCGCCGCGGCGAAGAAGAGGAAGAAGGCGAGCGGCTGGGCGAATATCCCCCAGGTGTTCCGGCCCTGCCAGTCGACGATCTCACGCAAGTTCACCGTGCCACAGAGCATGAGCATGCCCACGATGGCGAGACCGAGAGCCACCTCATAACTGACCATCTGGCTCGTTGCGCGGAGTCCACCGAGGAGAGCCGGCTTGCTGTCGCTGGCCCAACCCGCCAGGGCTGCACCGATGATGCCGGTGCCAGCGATCGCGAAGACGAAGAGGAGCCCCATGTCGATATCGGCGATCATGAAGGGCACCGTGTTGTAGTTGGCCGGACAGGCCCCCGATGCATCGATGACGTTGGCCAGACCGCCCAGCTCGTGGAGGTCGAGCGCGCCGTCGAGGTTGGTGTCCTTGAAACAGAGACTGCTCCCGAACGGCACCACAGCCACCGTGACCAGGGCGGCGGTCATGCTGATGATGGGGGCGATGCTGTAGAGCAGGAGGTCGGCCCGCTTGGGCGCGAGATCCTCCTTCATGAAGGCCTTCACCGTGTCGGCTGCCGCGTGCAGCGTACCGGCGAGGCGAAGCTCGGTCTTGCCGTCCGGTAGCTTGGAGGCCGCGTAGAAGCCCGCGCCCGCGATCATGATGAAAGCGAGGGTGCCGCAGACGCCCGGCGCCCACTGCGTGGCCCATACCTCGGCGGGCAGCGCTCGCACCAAGGGCAGCACCAAGAGGTGACCGGCCAGACCCGCGTAGAAGTAGTTGCGCGGCGGAACCCGACTCACCAGCTCGTCGAAGCCGTTGTCGGCGCCGTGCTTGCGCACGTGGTTGCTGAGCAGCAGCATCCAGAACCAGCCCACGAGGATGGCCACCTCGAGTCCGGTGGTCATGCGCGCCTGCTCGAGGCCAGGCGCAGCGTTCCAGAAGAAGAAGCCGAAGGGCGCTCCGATGGCAACGGCGGCGCCGGCGATCACCAAGCGCAGGGGGTTGCTGGGGACCTTGACGACCGCGCGGTTCGGCCCGACGCGGTGCTGGAGCAGCGCGCTCTGGCGGCGGTCGGCCCACACGCTGAGACCCGCGAAGTTGAGGATGAAGCCCAGAATGATGGCGATCTTGAGGATCGTAAGAAGCAGGTCGGCCAGCGTCATGTCAGCTCTCCGCCCCTTGGGCCGGGGCCTCGGCGTCCTCTTCCGGGGGCGCTTCGGGGGTCGGCGGGGCGTCCGCTTCGAGCATCGCCTGCTCGAGGTCGGCGCGACCTCGCCAGTCGATCTTGTAGCCGAGCGCACGGCCGAGGGCGGCCGCGAGCTGCCAACCGGGGAAGCTCTCGCCGTACTTCTCCAGCACGGCGTCCGTCTTTTGGGCGTGACCCTTGGCGTTGATGTAGGTCCCGCGCACCTCGGCCCAGGAGCAGGCCGGGAGGGCGATCTGGGCGGCGTCACTCATCACGCCCTCGTGGGTGCAGATGGCCACGTAGCCCTTGAGCTGCTTGAGCGCCGCCCTGGCTTCGGCCTCATCGCTGTCGATCTCTGAGCCGAGGCTGATCACGTGATCGATGAGACCGTCTCCGATGGCCGCCACCAGCTGGGAGAACGTCTTGGGCTCCCCGAGCTCGAGGAGCTCGCACACCTTGGCGACGCCCGCGGAATTGGGATTCTTGTCTTTGTGGATGAGGATGTCGTCCTCGTCGCCGTCGGGGCGGCGTGCGACGTAGACCTCGTCGATGCCCATGAAGCGCTTGGCCACGAAGGCGAGCGCGAAGTTGTCCTCCAGGCTGTGGCGCGCGCTGAGCACGACCGTCGTCTTGCCGCCTGCGGATGAGCCTCCAGCGTGGCCTTCGAGCTGGCGCTTGGCCGCATCGATGGCCTCCGGCACGGTAGCGTCGTCACCTCCCACGTGCGCGTGAAGCAAGCGCCCCTCGTAAGCCTCGGGGTAGCTGAGCATACCGGCGTCGCACATCCAGTAGCCGTTGACCTCCTCGTTGTCGCGAGGACGATAGCGATACGGCTTGTTGTCGCGCGGGTCGTAGTCCAGGTAGGCGTTGCAGCCCGTGGCGCAGCCCTGACAGACGCTGCGGCCCGTACGGAGGAACCAGACGCGCGCCTTGAAGCGGAAGTGGTTGCTCGTGAGCGCGCCGACCGGGCAGACGTGCTCGGTCATGAGCGAGTAGTCGTGGTCGAGCTCGCGGCCCTGCGAGACGATGATCTCGTTCCGGTTGCCGCGCTGACGCATGTCGAGGACCGGGTCCTGAGCGACCTCGGCCGAGACGCGGATGCATCGCGTGCACATGATGCAGCGCTCGCCGTCGTAGACGATGGTCTCACCGAATACGACGCCCTTGGGCTTGTGTACCGGCTCCTGGTGCATGCGCTTGCCCGTGCGCTGGTGCTCCAACCAGTAGTCCTGGAGATCACACTCGCCAGCTTGGTCACAGATGGGGCAGTCCACCGGATGGTTGAGGAGCAAGAGCTCCTGCACCGCAGCCCGCGCCCGCTTCACGTCGTCGCTGCCGTCGCTGTGCACCACCATGCCGTCGGCGCAGGCCATCTGGCAGGCCGGCTGCAGCTTGGGCTTCTTGGCCGGGACGTAGTCGCCCAGCTCTTTGTCGTACTCGAGAATGTCGAGCATCATCTTGCCGCGTCCGGGCGGTGGCTCGACGTCGACGAGGCACATGCGGCAGTTGGCCGGGGCGCTGAGCCCCGGATGCCAGCAATAGTGCGGGATGTCGATGCCGGCCTTGTAGGCGGCTTTGATGATCGTCTGTCCCTTTTCGAAAGGGACCTCGCGACCGTCGATCGTGATCGTTCCGTCAGCCATCGGTCAGTACAACTCGTCCGCGCGCTTTTTCCCCAAAGCGCCGCCGTGAATCAGTGATCGCACTCCCCGCCGATCATGTTGATCGAGCCGAAGGTGGGTACGATGTCCGGGATCATCATTCCCGTGATCATTTCTTCGAGCCCCGCGGTGGAGGCGAAGCTCGGAGGACGGATGCGCAAGCGCCAGGGCGTCCCGCTGCCGTCGGAAACCATGTAGAAGCCGAGCTCGCCGTTGCCGCTCTCCGTGTAGGAGTAGCACTCGCCAGCGGGCACTTTGATGCCCTCCATCACGATCTTGAAGTGCTGAATGGTGCCCTCAATCGTGTTGTAGACCTGCTCCTTGGGGGGCAGGATGATGCGGGGGTCATCCACGTTGACCGGACCTTCGTCGGCCATCATGTCGAGCGCCTGCTCGATGATCCGCGCGCTCTGCTTGATCTCGGCCTGGCGGCACATGAAGCGGTCGTAGTTGTCCCCCTTCTGGCCGACCGGGACGTCGAAGTCATAGCGGTCGTAGGTCATGTAGGGATGGTGCTTGCGCACGTCGTAGTTGGCTCCCGTGCTTCGGAGCACGACCCCGCTCCATCCGAGCGCGACAGCGTCCTCCCGAGCGATGATCCCCACATCCTCGAGCCGGTCGAGGAAGATACGGTTCTCGAGCAAGAGGTTCTCGCCGTCGGTGATGAGATCGACCACGGCGGGAATGGTGGTGCGCACCATCTCCTTGAAGTTGGGAGATGGCTCGTCGGCCATGCCGCCCACGCGGCCAAAGCTGTTGGTCAGCCGGGCCCCCGTCTCCTCCTCGAAGATGTCCCAGATCATGTCCCGGGCCTTGATGAAGTAGAGGAAGGGTGTGAACGCGCCGAGCTCCATCGCCATGGCGCCGGAGCACACGAGGTGGTCGCAGATTCGGGCCAGCTCACCGAGGAGCACGCGGTAGTGTTGGCAGCGCTCGGGCACCGTGACGCCCAGCATCTTCTCCACCGCGAGGGCAAAGCCGACGTTGTTGAGCATCGGCGAGGCGTAGTTGAGCCGGTCGACGTAGGGGAAGACCTGCGTCCAGGAGCCGCGCTCGCACATCTTCTCGAAGCCGCGGTGCAGGTAGCCGATCTGCACGTCGGCCTTGTTGATGGTCTCGCCGCTCAGCTCGACCACGATACGCACCGTGCCGTGCATGGCGGGGTGGCTCGGCCCCATGTTCAGGAGCATGGGATCGGTGGGCAGCTCCAGCTCGCCGTCTTCGAGCTCGACGTCTAGCGGTTCCATCAGTCCTCCTCGAAGCCCAGGATGTTGGTGTCGCCCTCGGTCTGACGACCGGCCACGTGGACCTTCCAGCGGTCGTGGACCTGGCGGCCGAAAGGCATGCCCTCGGGCAAGCCGAAGGGCGCGAGCTTCTCGTAGCCCTCGCGGTACTCGACGAGGGGCTGGGTCTTGTTCGCGTCGTAGTCCTTGCGCAGCGGGTGCCCCTCGAACTCCTCGTACATGAGGAGGCGACGCAGGTCCGGGTGGCCTTCGAATTGGATGCCGAACATGTCCCAGGCCTCGCGCTCGAACCAGTTGGCGCCCTTCCAGACGTCCACCACCGAGTCGACCTTTGGGTTGGTGCCGTCGGGACCGAGGTCGATGGGGGTTTTTACCCGAATGCGGTGAAGCTTCTGCATGCTCCGCATGTGGAGCACCACCTCGAAGCGCGGGGTGCGGCGCCCGAGGTAGTCGACCGCGGTCAGGTCGATGAAATGGTCCATCTGGCAGCGGCTGTCGTCGCGCAGAAAGAGGGCCACCGCGTGCCAGGCGTCGGGCGAGACGACGGCCGTCTCATCTCCGAACTGGTCGTGGGTGGAGAGGAGCGCCTCACCGAAGCGCTTCTCGAGGCGTTTGAGAACGACTTTGCTCATCGGAGGCCTGTCGAGAGTGGAGGGAAACGACCCGGGGCTGCTTCAGCCCGTTTCGGAGGCGGACTCGCCCTCGGCGCTGCGGCGCAAGGTGACGAGGTCCTTCGGCACCGGGTCGGTGCGCGGCTTGACCACCGCGGGGGTGCGATCGCCGGTGGCGATCTTGTCCTGGAGGAGCAGGAGGCCATCGATGACCCCCTCGGGGCGCGGCGGGCATCCAGGGACGTAGACGTCGACGGGGATGACCTTGTCGATCCCCGGCACGGTCGCGTAGTTGTCGTAGAAGCCGCCGCACGAGGCGCACGTCCCGAAGGCGAGCACGTACTTGGGGTCGGCCATCTGATCGTAGACCATCTTGAGGACGGGGGCCTGGCGCTGACTCACCGTGCCCACCACCCAGAGCAGATCGGCCTGGCGCGGCGTGAAGCGCGGGGCCTCGGCGCCGAAGCGCGCCATGTCGAAGCGCGGGCTCGCGAGCGCCATGAACTCCATGCCGCAGCAAGCGGTCACGAAGGGGTACTGAAAAAGGGAGTACTTCCGGGCCCAGCCGAGCAGCGCCTCGACCCGAGTCGTGGCGAAGCCGACTTCGCTCCCTTCGATGACGTGAATGCTCTTGTCGCTCATTGCTCCCACTCCAAGGCGCCTTTGCGCCAGACGTAGACGAGGACGACGGCGAGCAGCACGATGAAAGAGGCCATCGTGGCGAAGCCGGTCCACCCAAGTGAGCGGAATTCGACCGCCCAGGGGTAGATCATGACGGCTTCGATATCGAAGACCACGAACAAAAGTGCCGTAAGGTAAAATTTCACGCTCGGGCGGAGGTTTCGCGCCCCGTCCGAGGGGTTGCCGTACTCGAACGGCATCTGTTTGACATCACTAGGGTTCTTTGGGCCTAAAAAGGTCGCTGCGGCGAACATACCGCCCGCGACGGCGAGGCCGATGAAACCCAAGAGGATGACCGGTATGTAGACAGCCATGGTCGCCTGCTGCTTTCACACAAGGTCCGACGTCTGTCAATCGGACCGGGAGGGGGCTGAACGCCCGCTCCCCTTTAAAAAACAGAAAGATGGGGCCACGTCGACCCTCGGGGCGACGCGACCATCGGGTCGCTTGGGCTCGCTAGCCCGCCAGGAGCGTCTCGAGCTTGCCGAGGCCGTCGCCCAGCTTGTCCTTCACGCTCTTTCGAAGCTCGCCCACGACGTCGTCCGCGAGGCCCTTGTCCTCGGCTTCGAGGACGAAGGCGAGGGCCGCGAAACCGCGGTCGCGCGCGACGAAAGCGCGCACGATGTCGGGCAGGACTTCTTCGGGCTTGGAGCCCAGCGCACGCGCCCGCCGGAGCGGCCCGATCGCCTCGCCCCAACGTTCTCCATCGAGGAACATTTTGCCGAGCCGCAGGAAGATCTCCGCCGCCGCCTTGCCGTCCTGGGCGTACTGCACGGCGAGTCGGAGGACCTCTTCTCCTTGGACCTCGTTGCCGAGCTTCGCGCAAGCAGTACCCAGAAGCCCGAGCCCCTCGGCGATGCGCTGCCGGGCCTGCTCGGGCAAGCTCTGGCCCTCCGGGGTCCGCCAGTAGATGGCTAGAGGCATGGGCCAGCTCTCGAGCAGGCTCACCACCTTGTCCCAGTCGTCGTCGGCGGCAGCCTTCTCGGCTTCGTCGACGTTCTTGAGGTCGATGGCGGTGCCGCCCTGGCGGTCCACGACCTTGTCGAGCTCTGCGCGGACGTGGTCGAGCAATCGCTCGCGGAAGTCGGCGACGGGGACCTCTTCGCCGCCCCCCGGCTTCTCGACGCGGAGCTTGGAGCTGTCGCCGTCGACCAGAAGGTCCTTGAGCCCGTAGCCGTAGAGCGGCGCGAGCAGCAGCGACCGCATCCCGATGTGCTTCTGCAGCGCCTCGAGATCGTCGCCGATGTCTTTGGCCTCCGGTCCGTCCGGCTCAGGGCTGAGGAGGGTGGTCACCAGGCGTTGACGGAATTCCATCACCGTGAGCCGCTCCATCTCGGCCTCGGTGTCCTCGGCCGCACCGAAGGTGAACTCCACCAGCGAGTGGTCGGGGTTGAAGCGGTCGATCATCAGCGAACTGACGCGAGCGCCTGCGATCAGCGCAAAGGCGAAGAAGTTTTCGCCCAGCACCTCACACAAGGTGTGGAAGCTGCGGATGTTTTCGCCAAAGCGCTCGAACCAGCCATCGGTTCGGATGCGCTCCAGGGAGATGGTACGCGACATGATCTCGATCGGGGGGAAGCGGGGACCTTACCCTACGACACGACAAATGGCACCTCTCCGCGCGGTTTGGACGATAATCCCTACATGGCCCCCGATCCTGACCCCGAGTCGCTCGAGGCCGAGAGCGCCGGGACCATCGTCCCAGCCTTCGACTTCCGAGTCGACTTCGCAGCCGTGTCGGTCAAGGGCGAGGGGCGAAAGACCAACCAGGACAGCCTCCGCTGCGTCCCCGAACTCGGCCTGTTCATCATCGCAGATGGGATGGGCGGACACGCCGCGGGCGAGGTCGCTTCCTCGCTCGCCATCGATGAGGTCGAGAAGGCGCTGAGCGCAGAGGCGACGCGGCAGATCGTCGAGGACTACGCCCGGGAGCCGAACGTCGAGGGCCGGCGCCTCATCTACCGCTGCCTCGAGGAAGCGGCGCGGCGCGCCAACGAGGCCGTCATCTCCGCAGGCGAAGAGGATCAGACGCGCCATGGTATGGGCACGACGCTCGACTTCGTGCTTCTCGTCCGCGACCGCGCCTTCTTCGCCCACGTCGGCGACTCACGCGCGTACCTCGTCCGGCCGACCATCACCCTGCAGCTCACCCACGACCACGCGGCCTACGACAGCCTCCGCACCTCCGGCAAGCGCATGCCGACCCGCATGGTCCGCAGCCCCCTATCCAACTCGATAGGGCACCGCAAGAAGCTCAAGGTCGACACGCTGTTCGTCGATCTGGCCACCCGCGACCGCATCGTGTTGTGCACCGACGGAGTCTTCGACGTCTACGACGAGGAGCGCACCCTCGGCCAAGCGATGCGCAAGGGACCGGTCGCGGAGGTGAGCCAACGTCTGGCCCGCCTCGCCCGAAAACGCGGTCCGGCCGACGACACCACGGCCATCACCATCGCGGTCCGGCGGCGCTTCGCCAAGCGACCAGCCGACGCGGGCCCCCGCGCTCAAGACATTCAGACCCTGGCCGCCAGCCCGCTCCTCGATGGCCTCGAGACCGCCTACGTGCTGAGCACGCTCACCGCGGGGGTGGAGGTCGACGTGAAGAAGGGGGAGGAGGTCCCCCGGGCCGTGGCCAACGACCGGGTGGCCTACGTGATCATCGACGGCATGGTCGAGCTTCCCAACGGTCGCACGCTCGGTCCCTCGGGACTGCTCATGGCCGAGTCGCTCCTCGACGTCGCCCGTCGAGGGAAGCTGCCCAAAGTGACCAACGACGCGCGCCTGCTGCGGATCCGACAGACCGACTTCGAGGAGGTCTGCGCCCACAACACGGGCTTGGCCGCCGAACTCTACAAGCGCATCGCGCGACACCTCGCCTCGCTCCAGGGCTGAAGGGATCGGCCACTTGTTCGCCGGCGGCCGGCCGGCGCCCGTCCCCCCAAGAATCGTGGCTCCGGCCCCCCCCGCTCCCAAAGGGTCGGGGATGAGTTCTCGATGCCCCCGCCGTAGCGTGCTTTTCGCTCGCGGTGTGCCGTGGAATCAGCGAGGGTTTCACGGGGTATGACGAAGGAGACGGACGACGGCGTGAGCGGCCACGAAGGCTCGGAGCGTCCGTACTTCCCGGATAGCCCTGGCCTCTTCGTGGTCGGCATCGGTGCCTCAGCCGGCGGTCTAGAGGTCCTCCGGCAGATGCTCCCCACCCTGCCCACCACGGACAACCTCGTCTACGTCGTGGTCCAGCACCTCGACCCGAAGCACGAGAGCGTACTGACTTCGCTGCTCGAAGCCTCCTCGAGCATGCCGGTGACCCAAGTGGTCGATGGGGCCGAGCTGACGCCAGGCCAGATCCTCGTCACGCCATCGGGCCAAGACGTGGTCCTCGAGGGGCGAGCGCTGAGGCTATACCCCAGCGCCGGCGTCGGCCCCACGCCCTCCGTCGACCGCTTCTTGAAGTCCATCGCCGAGGCCCTCGGAGAGCAGGCGGCGGGGGTCATCCTCTCGGGCACCGGGTCCGATGGGGCTCACGGCATCCGCGCCATCAAGGGTGTCGGGGGCATCGCGTTTGCGCAGACCCCGCAGAGCGCCAAGTACGACGGCATGCCACGGTCCGCCATCGACACCGGCTGCGTCGACCTGGTGCTGGATGTCGAGGAGATGGGAGCGGAGCTCGAGCGGCTGGTCACCTCTCCCGTACTGTCCCGGGTGGTCACCGAGCCGGACGCCGTGAGTCGCTTGCTGCGCCTCGTCCAGGAGCGCACCGGGGCGGACTTCTCCGGCTACAAGACCCCCACCGTCGATCGGCGCCTGGCGCGGCGCCTCACTCTCCATCGCTTCACGAACATCGAAGAGTACTTGGCCTACGTCGAGGAGCACCCGGCCGAGATCGACGCCCTCACCAAGGACCTTCTCATCTGTGTGACCAGCTTCTTCCGGGACGAAGAGGCGTTTCATGCTCTGGACGCGGTCATCCGGCGGATCGTCGAGGACAAGGGAGAGGGAGCCAGTATCCGGGTCTGGGTTCCCGGATGCGCGACCGGTGAGGAGGCTTACTCCATTGCCCTGCTCTTCGCTCGGGCCCTCGGAGACCGATTCGAGAGCACGAACCTCAGCGTGTTCGGTACCGACATCGACGCGGACGCCATCGCCCATGCCCGTCGAGGGCTCTATCCCGACGCCAGCCTCGTCAACGTCGATCAGGACCTGGTCCAGCGCTTCTTCCGGCGCAAGGAGGGCGGACTTCAGGCGGTCAAATCCCTGCGGGAGCGGCTCATCTTCGCCAAGCAGGACGTTATTCAGAACCCCCCCTTCTCTCGGCTCGACCTGATCTCCTGTCGCAACCTGCTCATCTATCTCAACGCGAAGCTCCAGCGCCGACTCATCCCGCTGTTCCACTACGGCCTGCTCCCCGGGGGACACCTGTTCCTGGGCAAGGCGGATACGATCGGACCCTTCACGAACCTCTACCGAACGGTGTCGAAGCGCTGGCGGATCTTCCGGGCCATAGAAGGGCGACCGGGTTCGACGACGCTTCTCGGGCCCGCCGCGATGCGGGCCCCGTCACCGAAGACCATCACGAAGACGAAGCCCTCGATGCGAGAGATCGCGCTCGACGCTGCGTCCAAACTCATGGGCACGTCGGCCGTACTCATCGACGGGCGGCAAGAGGTGGTGCACGTCGTCGGAACGGCGGGTCGATTCTTACGCTTTGCCGAGGGTGATACGGGCCTGAACATCCTGGAGCTCTGCCCCGATAGCATCCGGGTCAGCCTGCGGGCTGGCCTCCACAAGGCGACGCGAGAAAAGGCGATGGTCGTCAGCCGACGGCTCCCGTGGATCGATGAAGACGGGTCTGCGTGTTACCTCACCCTCCACATCAGCCCCGTATCGGGAGACATGTCCGGCGACGGCCTCACGCTGATCGCGTTCGAGGTGACCGAAGCGGCTACCCCGCGCCCTAAGCCAGAGGACGATGGTGAGTGGGACGACCGGGCTCAGCGCATCGTGGAGCTCGAGCAGGACCTCGCCGCGAACCGGGAGCACCTCCAGAGCACGGCGGAGGAGCTCGAGACCGCCAACGAGGAGCTCCAGTCCCTCAACGAGGAGCTCCAGTCCTCGAACGAGGAACTCCAATCCTCGAACGAGGAGCTCGAGACGACCAACGAGGAGCTACAGGCTACCCATGAGGAGCTGTCGACGGTCAACGACGAGCTGCGGCTCAAGTCAGCCGAGCTGTCGGAAGCCAACAGCGACCTCGAGAACATTCTCACCCGGATGGACATCCCCTTGGTCGTCGTGGACCGGGAACTTCGGGTGCGGCACTTCACGCCGGCCGCGACCATGATCTTCCACTTCGTCCGGCCCGAGCAGGGACAGGCGATCACGTCGGTGGCCAGCACCACGGACATGGGCGGCCTGGGCAAGCTCCTGACCGAGGTCCTCGGCGGTGGGGAGACCCGGAGACAGATCGTCTCCGGCAGCGCCCGTCAGTACGAGATGCGCGCCGTTCCCCTCGTGGAGGAGGCCGGCGAGATCGATGGGGTCATCATGACCTTCTACGACCAGACGGAGGCCCTGAGGCGCGAGCAAGAGTTCCGGACTTTGGTGGAGAACGCGCCGGACGTCATCGCACGCTTCGATCGTCAGCTGCGGCACCTCTACGTCAACAGGACCGTGACGAAGGTGACCGGCCTCAGCCCGGATGCCTTCCTCGGACGCACCAATCGGGAGCTCGGCATGCCCGACGCGCTCTGTGGCCCCATCGAGGAGGCCACCCGGGACGTGCTCCGCACCGGGGTCGAGTCCGCGACAGTCTTCGAGTACCCGACGGAGGATGGCATCAGGGTGTTCGAGTCCCGCCTGGCCCCCGAGCGGTCTCCCGCTGGAGAGGTGGTCACCGTGCTCTCCGTCGGCCGGGACGTCACGCGAGCGGTCATGGCCGAGCGGGCGTCCGAGCTGCTCGCATCGCGACTGCGAGAGGTGCTCGAGAGCATCAGCGACGGCTTCCTCACGCTGGACTCGGACGGTGTCCTGACCTTCTTCAACCAGGCGGCCGCTGAGCTTTTCGACCGCTCGCCCGACGGCGTGACGGGCTCGCCCTTCTTCGAGGCGATTCCGCCCCTCCGTGGCACGGGGTTCGAGGAGAAGGTCCGGGAGGCTCTCACCGAGCACACCGAGCTGACCTTCGACGCGCAGGTGAGGGTTCGTGGGGAGGACGAGTGGCTGAGAGCGCAGGTCTACCCGCGGCGCGATGGCGTGACGGTGCTGTTTCGCGTGGTCACCGATGAGAAGCGCGCGGCCGTGTTCCGGCGGGAGATGCAGGCGAAGCTCCTGCGGGCGGGGCGTCTCGAGGCCCTCGGCACCCTGGCAAGGGGCATTGCCCACGAGTTCAACAACCTGCTCGCGTTGGTCGTGAGCCACACCGAGCTCGCCCTCGACGGCCTCAACGACGGTCCCCAGGCGGAGCTCGAGGCCGACCTTCAGGCCATCCTCTCGACCTGCTCTCAGGGGGTCGAGCTGATCAATCGGATCCTCGCCTATGGTCGCGACGAGCAGGTGGAGCGGCAAGCCATCGACCTCCGCGAGGTCGTGAAGCGCCAGGTGGCGCTGCTCCGCCGCACCGTTCCTCGGATGGTCGAAATCATCCTCGGTCCTCCCTTCGAGTCCGCGGTCGTCACGGCGGATGGTGGCCAGATGGGGGAGATCGTCCTGAACCTCGCGTCCAACGCCGTGGCAGCCATGCCCGAAGGAGGGGAGCTCCGCATCGAGCTCGAGACCAAGGCACCGGACGCCGCGATGCGCGCCAGTTTCCCGGGGCTCCGCGACGACGCCTGGGTGGTGCTCACCGTCAGTGATACCGGCACGGGCATGGACGCGACCACCGTCGACCGGATTTTCGAGCCCTTCTTCACGACCAAGGGGGTCGGGGAGGGCACCGGGCTGGGCCTATCGGTGGTGTACGGCATCGTACAGGATCACGACGGGGTCGTTCGATGCGAGAGTCGTCCGGGGGAGGGAACCCACTTCCTGGTCGCCCTGCCCCGCAGCGACGCCGCTGGGGTAGAGCGCCGGACCCTGGAGTCGAGACCGCCTGTGACGAGGCGAGGTGGGGGCCAAAGGGTATTGATCGTGGACGACGAAGAGCTCCTCCGCCGAGCCATGTCCCGGCTGTTGCGGCGTCATGGCTACGAGGTCTCGACGGCGGCGACTGGCGAGAACGCGCTGGCTCTGATGGGCGAGCAAGGGGGCGAGATCGATCTGGTCCTGCTCGACCTTGGGATGCCCGGCATGGGGGGCAAAGCGTGCCTGCTGGCGCTGCTCGAAGATCACCCCGAGACCCCCGTCGTCATGCTGACCGGTCACGCCCAGCCTCAGGATCTCGAGGAGCTCCGAGGGCTCGGGGCCCGTGAGGCGATCAGCAAGCCGGTGCAAATCGCGAGCCTCCTGAGCACCCTCGGGACCGTTCTACTACAGCGCCCCGGCGCCGACGCGTGAGGGCGCTCCCCTCGGGAATCGATTCTCGACCACCAGCTCCGAGCGCAGCGGCCGCCGCCGCAACGTGACGGGGTGACAATCTGCCCCGATCAGGGCAGACCTTCACGCGTTGGACCCCTCGCAGCCCTACGACAGACGCCGGCATGGCTCCTGCATGTTTGCGGGTATGACCGACATCTTCGAACGAATTCGCGCCGACCACGACAAGCACCGAACGCTGCTCGACATCATCGAGCGCACGCATGGGGACTCCCGTGGTCGCCAAGAGCTCTTTCCAAAGCTCGCCGATGAGGTGCGGGCTCACGCGCACGCCGAGGAACGTACGCTCTACGCCGAGCTGCTCGGCGAACGCGAGAGCCGCGACGATGCCGGGCATTCGGTCAAGCAGCATCACGAAGTGGAAGCCATCATCGAAGAGCTGCTCGAGAAGGACTACTCCGGTACGGGATGGCTCGCTCGCTTCCGAACCCTCGCCGAGAAGCTGCGCCAGCACATGGTCCAGGAAGAAAAGGAGTTCTTCGCCGTCGCTAGCCGTGTGCTCTCCGACGAGCGCAAAGGCGAGCTCATCGCCGAGTTCGAGGGCGCCAAGGGTGACGCCGAGAGGCAAGTCGCCTGAGCTCATTGCGTGCGAGTCGGCAATGCGGGCCAGGAAGTCGGCGATCGCGAGACGATTTCGTGCCACGTCGGCATATGCTCCCAACCGGACGCCGGCCGTCGTAGTATGCGTGCTCATGACAGCTCCCGCGATCTTCGCCGTCATCCTCGCGCTGACCTCCCCCGGTGCAGCATCGACCACACCGCCCCCCGCGACGCCGCTCGTCAAGAAAGGCAGCAAACCGCGGGTCGTCGCCGCCGGCCGGACCATGCGCGTCACCGCACGCAAGGTCCACCGCGGGAACATCTTGGTCAAGGGCGGCCACCTCGTGCTCGCGCCCGGCTCGAAGGTCGTGGGCAACATCGTCCTCCGCACCGGCTCGACCCTCGTTGTCCACGGGGGCACCGTCGTGGGTCGGGTCACTGGCGACCACGCGAGGCGGGTCCGCATGACCAAGGCGAAGATCGTAGGGGGGGACGTTCGGTTCGCAGACACGGCGTCGCTCACGCTCCGACAGACGTCGATCCGCGTGAAGGGTGGCAGCGCTTCCTTCACCGACAACGCCTCCGTCACACTGGACGGCTCCACCATCACCGTGAGCGGCGGCAACATCTCGTTCGACGGCAAAAACTCCCTCACCGTCGACGACTCCAGGCTCGCGGTAAGCCGCGGTAGCTTGGACCTCAACGACGACACCACCGTCGTCATGGACGATTCGAAGATCACGGTGTCCAATGGCAACGTCGCCGTCCACGACCACGCCGACGTCGTGACCCGCAAGTCCACCCTGTCGGTTGTCGGCGGGAACCTCGTGCTCAGCGACGCAGTCATCATGAAGGAGCGCGATTGCGTCATCACCGTCAAGGGCGGCTCCCTCGAGTTGAACGACACGTCGGAGCTCGCCCTCGAAAAGGATTCGACTGTGACCGTGGAGGGCGGATCTGTGAAGAAGGCCCCCAAGGCCAAGCTCACGAAGCGAGGCCGGTCCAAGGTCGTGACGAAGAAGCGCCCCCGACGCAAGCGCTGAACGCCGCGAGAGAACGCCGCCTCTCAATCAGCTGCAGGCTCGCCCCGGATGGCCGAGCACGGCTGCCCCCACGGCCGGGGCCAGGCGCTCCGAGTTGACCAGCATGCTGTGCTAGTTACGAAGATGCCGTGAGTCTCCATTCGACGACGCTAGGCTTCCTCATCGTTGCGCTCTGCCTCGTCGGGCTGCGCGAAGCCTCGGCTCAGACCCCGGACGCTCCACCCGAGGAGGTGACGCCGAGCTCCGAACCCGGCGAGCCCCCGCCGGACGAACCGACCGAGGATGCACCCGCCGAGCCCCAGCCGCCACCGCTCGTGGACGAGCCAGCTGGCCTGCCGGCGATGCCCCGGGACACGGCGTCGGAAGACCCTGCCCCCGACTCGGTCCCTGCCGTCGAGCCATCGCCCGCGGCGGTCCGGGCGATGCCTCTCGACATGCCCGTGCCGCCCGAGGTCGAAGTGCAGGCCGCGACGCAGCACTCGGCCCGAGATGCGCAGGCGGTGATGGAGGGTATCCGCGGCTTCTCCTTCAACCCTCCCGACGCAGACGTGAGGGTCTTGCCCGTCGCGGAGTTTGGGGCCCTGTTCGTCGTGCGCCACCGCTACCAAGGCGGAAGCGACGGCACCGACTTCAACTTGCGTCGCGACGGCGGGCAAGCGTCCGCATTCCTCAGCTGGCGCATCTCGGCGGAGCTCGAGCTATTTCGGCACCACCGCGTCGTGCTTTTGTACCAGCCGATCGACCTTCGTACCCGGGCCACCCTCACCCAGGACTTTCGCGCCAATGGTCTGACGTTCCCGTCTGGAACGCCCATGCAGTTTCGCTACGGCTTCGACTTCTACCGGCTGAGCTACTTGTACGACTTCATGCCCGAGCCGCAAGACGAGCTCGCGATCGGGTTCTCGCTCCAGCTGCGGGTCGCCAACCTCGAGTTCAACTCGCTCGACGGCACGCTCCAGCGCACGAGCCAAAACCTGGGCCCGGTGCCCCTGCTGAAGTTCCGTGGACGTTACACCTTCGACAACGACGTCTTCATAGGCACCGAGATCGATGGCATCGGAATCCAGTTCCCGAGTGACCAGGGCTCCGTACTCGGGCTCTTCTTCGACACCTCCATTCGGGCTGGCTACTCCCCCACGGACTTCGCCGAGACCTACCTCAATCTTCGCTACCTCGGCGGCGGTGCACGCGGCCCCGGCTCCGAGCCGCTGTCCTCCGAGTTCGGTGACGGGTTCAACGACAACTTCATCCACGCGTTGAACCTGTCGGTAGGCTTCGCCGTGAAGTAAGCCCGCTCGAAGCCGGATGTCGGCCTCGGCCGAGCTCTGCGATCCCGAGCTCGCGCGTCGCAGTGTCGCTTGGTGCGAGGCTCTTCTGACTCGCTTCCCCGACGACGCATCGATCTCGAAGCACTGGAGATTGGCACTCTCGTCGCTGCTTCTCCTAGCGGGCGAGCCAAGGAGTCCGAGGCGGTAGCCAAGGAGCTGTGCTCGCGAGCGCCCACGGATGCCGCGGGCTACGTCGCGCTCGCGGGGGTCTACGCATCGCCCCGGGCCGGCCAGCTTCATGACCGGGAAAGAGCGATTCAGGTCCTGAAGTAAGCCCTTGCCGCGCCGGTCGACAATGGCGCCGACTACAGCCTTCGGGACCGCCTTGCAGATCTCCGAGCCGACGTCCGCTGATGGCGCGACCACGGCGCGGGGAGCGCAGAAGCAAGGACAACCCCCTGTTGGCGATGAGGCCCCGGCCCTCGAGGCAACAGATCACGCCTC
>JGI12210J13797_10722769_pt1 | contig 22038 bp, 17 predicted proteins | sample ElkSlonscriptome_3_FD_13797 | JGI IMG/M metagenome (IMG submission 13797)
ATAATATGGTCTGTATTATGTGCCACACCGATGGCAGCGGTTCCGACATGGCGCCGCCGTTGAAAGGAGCCGCGGTTTTGAAGGATCCGGTGGAGACAGCCAGGATCGTGTTGCATGGCCAAATGGGCAAGAGCTCACCGACCGCCATCATGCCGGGGAATGCGTGGCTTTCCGATGCACAAGCCGCCGCGGTTGTCCAGTATGTGCGGACGAAATTCGCAAGTGAACCGGGCGAAGTCACGTCTGCCATGGCCGCAGAGGCGAGGAAAAATCCTTAGCGGTCACGATTCAACGCTTGGCAAAAGGGTTTGCTGGGTCTTGTTCCGCATATAAGCACGCCCCTCACCACACCTGCTCCGCAAGTGGACTTTCAGGTCATGGCAAAAATGGGGAAGACTTCGCTTGAACGCAGCACATATCGAGTGCTACCCCTTTGGCTGCTCGGTGTCTGAATAGCTCATCGTTATGTCCTTGGCCGGTTTTTCGATGGGATAATTGCTCAGCGCGACATCAGCAGCTTAGGAAAAGCTGACTTAGAATATGATTTTTTCGACCTACTGGTTCGTCCTCTTTGCGATTCTATTTTTCGTTCCATACTGGTGTATCCCCAGTGCGTGGTTTCGGCGGTATTTTCTGCTGGTCGCTTGCGGAGTGTTTCATACGCACTTTGCGGGAGCCGCTGGCGTGATTCCAATCGTCATGATCGGAGCCGTTACATACGCAGCGGCACGATGGGGAAACCAATTGATGAGACAGCTGGCGATCGTCGTCTGCATCCTTGGGTTGGCGTTTTATAAATACACCGGCTTTCTGCTGGCCAACTTAGAGACCCTGGTCGGGAGCGATCTGACTTGGTTGCAGGGCGCTTCGGGCTTTACGAGCTCTATTGTGGCTCCCCTGGCAATCAGCTTTTTCACGTTTGAATTCGTTCATTACCTGGTCGATGTCATCAAGGGAAAACCTCCGATTCGACGAGTCTCCGATTTTGTTGCCTTCGCCATCTTTTTTCCTTCTCTGGTGGCCGGACCTATCAAGCGTTATGAAGATTTTCTTCCTTCGTTGGAATACGCCATACGACGGATAAGAGCGTCGGATGTCAGTGTCGGGCTAATGCAAGTAGCTTTTGGTTACCTGAAAAAGGTTATTGCCGATAATTTGACTTTATTTATCGATCAGTATGAGGGGCGCTATTTCGGCGAGCCACTCGAAATGCGTTGGGTCATCGCGTTGGCTATCAGCTTTCGAATTCTATTCGATTTCAGCGGCTACAGCGATATGGCGATCGGGCTGGCACGAATGATGGGCATTCGCCTGATGGCCAACTTCAATTGGCCTTACTTGGCCACAAGCGTACAGGATTTCTGGCGACGCTGGCACATATCCCTCAGCACGTGGATCCGGGATTACATTTATATCCCGATGGGGGGTAGCCGTCATGGAACCATGCGACGTCTGCTCAATGCACTCGTCGCATTTGGCCTATGTGGGCTATGGCACGGTCCCGCTTGGAATTTCGTCGTCTGGGGTCTTTATCACGGATTGGGTCTCTGCCTCAATGCGACCTATCACAAGATTCCTTTTTTAGGACCATTTTTACAACAGATTTTTCGCTGGGTTCCACCGATTAGCTGGGTGCTGACGATGCTCTTTGTGTTGGTCGGTTGGCTGATTTTTTTCTATCCGGTTCCTCTGGCGTTCGAAATGACCCAAGCCCTATTCTATGTCGACTGAACAAAAAACTCCTTGGCTTGAACGTTGGACGGTAAAGCTGCATCCCTGGGCCTTTTTCCTGGGAATTACTCTTGGACTGGCCGCTTCGATCATTGCGGGCTATTATGCCGGCCAGGAAAATATCTATCGTGAGCGTACCCGATTCAATCAAAAGCTGGGATTCGAAGGCCAAGTCTATCCAAGCCTCGACCATTTGCTGACCTGGATCCGTAAGCAGACGCCATCCAACAAAACACTGGTTTTGGTGGGTGGCAGCTCGATTCCTCTTGGCGTGGGGCAACCTGAAGAGTTTCTTTGGACTGCGGCATTACAGGAACGACTCGGAACCGATTATCGCGTCATCAACACCGCGGTCCGTGGAGGACGCATCAGCGAGAATGCTTGGCTCCTCGCGGAAATCTTAAGTGACGAATATCCACTCATCTGGGTCATTGATAACCGTAATTTTTTCGCTTTCACCCCGCGATGGGTCCGGGAAGATCTGCACTCTTATTTGATTTTTGAAGCCTGGACAACCGGGCGTCTCAACAACCCGGCAAGGACCGACTCCATTTTTTCCGCTATCTTATCTGATCCCGAGGAAAAACGGCATCAATACCAAGACGCCTTGATCAAAGGCTTTTTTCAGGGCTGGACGAATGCGGGCGATCTCTGGGGATACCTTCATCATGAACACTTTTTTACGCTATACTCCCGATTGGAAGGTCAGCCGACGAAATTTTGGCGTCCAAGGAAAGAAATAACGGATGATGAACCGCTGTATACGATTGAACAAAACCTCGAGCGTTTGAGCGCGACGACCGAGCGTGAAGCCGAGTTGCAAGATTTTCGGAGAGTTTTCGCCGATCGAGTCGAAGCTGCTGGATCGGGTTATCGTATCCAGCCCGGTTTTTACAGCGAGTCAGCGCAGAAAACCGCCGAGGCCGAGGCCATGTTACCAGAAAATGTTCGGATGCTATGGGTGACGATTCTACCTCCACCTGTGTTGGTGGATACCCTTTCCCCCGAGGAATTGGAACGTTACCGGTTTGGAATCCAAGCAAACGAAGAACAGTTGGCCGAAGCGGGTGTCAATAACGTCACCGTCCAATTGCCAAATGAAGGTTTTCACGATCGCCAGCATCTTTCCCCCCTCGCCTCTTCCGAGATGTCCAGAGCCGTGGCCAACTACATTTTAACGTACGGCAAATCAAAACCCTGATCCTTTTTTCACCGTGAAACCATTATTTCGATTTATTTCTTCTCTTTTGGTCGGTATGGTTATCGGAGTCTTTTTCCACTATCTTCTATTTTGGATTGGACTTCCGACTAAACCGTTCATTTACGTGGCCTTCTAATCATCGCGCCGCTCGACCCTATCATTTTGCCAAAACGTCCTCGCTCTCTCACCTCCAACAAACTCAAAGCACGCGTCCTGGAATTGCTCGGGACCGACCGGTATCAGCCTCTCGATAAGGTGGCGCTCAGCCGAAAGCTCGGCTTAAGCAGTGATGATCGTCATCTCGTGCGGCGGGTTCTGGACGAACTCGAAGCGGAGGGCGCGATTGCCCGGATCAAAAAAGATCGTTACGTCTTACCGGACGCTGCCGGTCTCTTTCCCGGCCGGATCACTTTTCATGAAAAAGGGTTCGCCTTTGTCGAAAATGAACAAGGCGGGCAAGATCTTTTCATCCCAGCAGAGAATACTGCGACCGCCATGCATGGAGATCGGGTTCTGGCCCGTATCACCCACGAAGGCATTGAGGAAGTAGCCCATCGCCGCCCGCGAGGCCGCAAAGGCCAACGCGAAGATCGTGCCGAAGGGCGCGTCATTCGAATTCTCAAACGCACCAATCCCACCATCGTCGGCACCCTGCACCGGTCTCGCCACTTTCATTACGTCGTCGCTGATGAACCGCGTATCGTCGAGAATATCGTCGTCAACCCGCGCGAAGCCGAGTCCGACCAGAAACCACGAGAAAATGATAAAGTGGTGGTCCGGCTCGACCCCTGGGAATCCCGGCACCGATCTCCAGAAGGCGTCATCACCGAAGTGCTCGGGCCTGCAGATGCACCGGGCGTCGATATGGAAGCCATCATCCGCAAATTTCATTTGCCGATGGAGTTTCCCGACCCGGTGCTGCGACAGGCCGAAGAGGTGCCCCTTCAGATCAAGCCGCCCGAACTCAAACACCGCCTCGATTGCCGGGACGAACTCATTTTCACCATCGACCCCGTGGATGCCCGCGATTTCGACGACGCCATTTCGGTGGTCAAAACATGGCAAGGCTGGAAGCTGCAGGTCCACATTGCTGATGTCTCCCATTACATCCGGCCCGGCTCCGCACTCGATAAAGAAGCTTACAAACGGGGCAACAGCACCTATCTCGTGGACCGCGTAATTCCCATGCTGCCCGAACGCTTGAGTAATGGCATTTGCAGTCTGGTGCCGAATGAAGATCGATTGACCGCCTGTGTCCGCATCGACTTTGATAAACAAGGGAATCCGGGGAAAACCACCTTCGACCGGGCCGTGATTTGTAGCAAAAAACGGCTGAGCTACGAGCAAGCCTTGGAGATTCTGGAAGCAAAACCGAAAACCAATGTCGAAAAAGCAGTGCACGCAGCCTGGAAACTCGCTTCGCTCTTACGCAAACGCCGTTTCAAAACAGGTGCGTTGGAACTCGATATGCCGGAAGTGAAGGTCTGGCTCAGGGAAGACGGGACACCGGACCGATTGGTGAAGTCCGAGAACGATATTTCCCACCAGTTGATCGAGGAGTTCATGCTGGCCGCCAACGAAGCCGTCGCCAAAGCGATCCAAACCCACCCGACCCGCGGAATTTTTCGGGTGCACGATCAACCGGACGACGACCGCCTGGCCGAATACCGGCAGGTGGCGTTGACCTACGGTTATAAGGTCGGCGACCTGAATCAACGTAGCGAGGTGCAAAAGCTATTGCGCGCCTCGCGTGGCAAACCAGAGGAAAATATCATCCGCATCGGGTTGCTCAAAAGTCTCAAACGCGCGTGTTACGACGTTAATCCCATCGGACATTACGGATTAGCGAAAACGTATTACACGCATTTCACCAGTCCCATTCGCCGCTATGCCGATCTTGTGGTGCACCGCATCATCTTTGGCATCGTGGCCAACAAGCACCAGGCGAAACCGAAGAAGCTAGCGCCCGCCGATCTGGATGAATGCGCGATTCACATCAGCTCCACCGAACGCGAGTCCGCCGATGCTGAGAAGGAATCGGTGAAACTAAAGAAACTCGAATACCTGGAGATGCAGACTAAATCCAAGAAAAGGCAGAAATTCCCGGCTGGAGTGATCGATGTGAAGAGCTACGGCTTGCTAGTGGAACTCCCCGATTATCTGTTGACCGGGCTCGTGCATGTCTCGGAGTTGCGAGATGATTTTTATACCTTCGATGCCACCCGCCTGGCATTCGTGGGGCGTAAAAAGAAGAAGGTCTACGCGATTGGGGATGAACTCGAATTAGAAGTTTCCAAAGTCGATATGATCAAGCGACAGGTCGATTTTCGCCCGGCCAACCTAGGTCGCCACGGATGAGGGGTATCCGTCCTCTCCGCTGCCATTTTACGGGACCCAGCTCAGGCCTCTCGAAGCCCNAATAGTTCATCAAACTAGTTCACCGCTTCGTACAGGCTGACGATCCCGAGCGTCATCGGCTTGGCATGGGCCTCGGAAAAACCAGCCTTCCGGAGAAGATCACACATCTTGTCGCCGTTGGGGAACGACTCGATGGAGTCGCCCAGATATTCGTAGGCTTCCGGTTTGCCCGTGAGCCAGCCAGCAAATTTCGGGAGCACCCGGTGCAGATAAACCCGGTAAGGTTTGCTGAAAACCCCGGTCGGCATGGAAAAATCGAGCACGAAAAGCCGGCCGCCAGGACGTAATACCCGTCGGAACTCAGCCGCCGCCCCCGGATAAGATTCCATATTGCGAAGACCGAACGCAATGGTCAGAGCGTCGAACCGGCCAGCCGCGAATGGCAAGCGCATGCCATCAGCGAGCAGCAGATGTTCCAAACCTTTGGCCCGGGCCTGTTGAAGCATGGGTAAACAGAAATCGGTCCCGATGACGGAGGCTTCCGGCAACCGCTTTTCCAATTCCAACATCAGATCGCCACTGCCGGTGGCCACATCAAGCACCTGTTCAGGACGATGACGGGCCACGCGCCGAACGGTCGCGCGTCGCCAGAAGACATCGATCCCGCCGCTGAGCAGCCGGTTGGCCAGATCGTAACGTCCAGCAATGTCGGAGAAATAACGCTGAACGAGTTGAGGTTCCTGCATGCCAGCAAGTGGGCTTGGGAGAGACTTGGAAAAAGGCTGAAAGGATCGGATAAAGCCGGCTGACTGAAAGATGGTGCTCACGAGAGGACTCGAACCTCCACGGGTTACCCCATACGCTCCTGAGGCGTACGCGTCTGCCAGTTCCGCCACGTGAGCTCGGAAAGGGAGTGGAATATGGGACGGAGTCCGGACGTTGACAAGGAGAATTTAAGCGGTGATCGCTTCCGGGGTCTGATTAAAAGTGGGTGCGAGCTAATCGGCCGCCCTCCTCGAATCCCACGGCTCCCAGTTTCCGGTAGCCCACTCAGAAACTTGTTCCAAGTTCCTCTACAGCTGAGCCCACCAAGTAGAGGAACACGGAACGTGTTTCTGGGTCCAATACCGGCCCTCCTGCTCGAATCCCTTGGCTCCTTCTGCGATGAGGCGCACCCACGCGCCCGCATCGGCCTCGAACGCGCTCGCACCGATTGGCTCCATGAACGCAGGCCGCGTATCCCTTTCGCGTCTTTCGCGTCTTTCGTTGTTCCAAAAGGATGCAGGGATTGGGTTCACCCATTATCGGCCAATGGAAACAGTATTGCGGTTAGCGCCCGTTTCCCTTCAAACCGCATCGGCACTTAATAGTGAAAAGCTCCCTCCCAACGCTGTTCATACCGCGTCGCGCTCAACAGTTCCCGTAATTCGGAAATCTCTCGCACAGGTGGTCGGCACGTCATCGATTCGCAGAGACGAACGGCCACTTCCTCCGCAGGAATTTCACCAAGAGGCATCGCAGGCAAGAGACGCGCTAGATCCTTTTGATTCTCCGGCGTGACTCGCAACGCAACCAAAGCCGGGTTGAACCGCCCGTAGAGTTCGCTTAGCAAGGCTTTCATTTGCGAGTCATGGTCAGGGCCTGTCAGCAGGGCCACTTGCGGAGGGAGTTCTAACATTCGAGCCTCTCCTAGTAAACGTGGCAAAATTGTTCCCGAACGATTGAGCGCAGCCGCCAGTCCTTGCACCGTGGCCAGGGCTTGTTCTCGCCAATGATCGTCCCCCGTCAGCGCAGCGAAACGACGTAAATTACCGACAGCCACCGACGAAGCAGCTGGCTCGGCGCCATCGTGGTCTGTCATCATACGAACGATGACATCCGGGGCCCCGGCTTCAGTGCTGAAGTAGGCGCTACTCGCCTCATCCCGGAAGCGATCGTCGAGGGTCTGTTGCAACACCAACGCCCATTCGAGCAGAGGCGATTTGCCTGTGATTTGAAACAGCTCAAGTATCCCATGGATCAGACAGGCGTAATCATCCGCAAAACCAGGAATGGCACTTCGTTTCCCGCGATAACTGCGGTAGAGCGTCCCCGTCGTGTCGTCGAACAGGTTTTCGCGAAGAAAATTGGCGGCTTCGAGCGCTTGATCCAACATCTCGGGCTGTTCGAGGATCAAGCTAGCTCGAGCGGTTGTCCCGATCATCAGTCCATTCCAGGCCGCCAGAACTTTATCGTCCAGGCTCGGTTTCGGCCGTCGGCGTCGCCGGCTCTCGAGTCGATTGAGAGTCTTCCTCCATTGAGACGGGTCGTTCCCAGTTGCCTTACCTGTTTCCTCCGGTGCACGCACCAGGTGGAAGACGTTCTTACCGGTCAATTCGCCATGGGGATCGACCGCCCGCTCGACATTACCCGTTTCCTCCACACCAAAACTCTCCGCCACCCACTTGGCTTGACCAGCTTCCAATTCGGCCCGGATCTCCTCGGCGGTCCAAACATAGTAGGCCCCTTCCTGGCCATGCGCGGCGTCGAGTGTCGGCAGACTATCGGCATCTTCCGCTGAGAGATAGCCGCCCCCACGCGGTGCTCTGAGGTCACGAGCCACATAGTTGACCAACTCCTCCGCCGCCTGAGCGAACGGCTTCCAACCGGTGATGGTGTAGGCTTCCAGGAGCGCCGCGCCGATCTGAGCCTGGTCGTAAAGCATTTTCTCGAAGTGCGGCACGTGCCATTCCGTATCCACCGAGTATCGATGAAACCCACCACCCAAATGATCCCGGATCCCACCGCGGCACATCGCATCCAGTGTGTGGCACACCGCGTGCCCGACCGGCTGGGCAGCTTCTTCGCCGCGCAAATGCCAGGCTTCACGCAGCAAAAAGTCAAAGGAAGCGCCGCGAGGAAATTTAGGGGCGTTTCCAAAACCGCCATTCGTTTCATCGAACGCTTCCAGGAACGAGCGCGTCGTGGCGGCGGCCACTTCCCCCACAGCCACCTCCCCCGGTTGGGGCCGGTTGTCGGGCGCATTGAGGGTTTCCGCGAAGGCACCGCTCCGTTCCATCAATTTGGGCCGATCCTCCCGCCATAACGAGCCGATCTTTTTCAAGACCGTAGGAAAGCCAGGCCGTCCATGGCGGTCTTCGGGTGGAAAATAGGTGCCGGCATAAAAGGGATCGAGATCCGGGGTCAGCCAGACACTCATCGGCCAGCCTCCTGATCCTGTGGTCGCCTGCAGAAACGCCATGTAAATCTGGTCGATGTCCGGCCGTTCCTCCCGATCGACTTTGATACTGACGAACGATTCGTTCAGCAACTGCGCGATGCCCTCGTTCTCGAACGATTCATGCGCCATCACATGGCACCAATGGCAGGTGGAATAGCCGATGCTCAGAAAAATCGGCTTTTCCTCCCGTTTCGCCCGCTCGAACGCCGCTTCCCCCCACGGGAACCAGTCGACAGGATTCTGTGCATGTTGCAGAAGGTAAGGCGAACGTTCGTGTAATAATTGATTGATATGGCCGGAACCGGAAGCGCTCATCCGATGACCGTGCGAAGGAGAGGTGAGACGGTCAAACGCAATCGCGCCGTCGCCTCTTCTCGCCCGATCGCCATGGAAGACACTTGCCATGACGCGCGGACCGTCCGACACTGCACGCCCGCCGATCGATATGGATTACAAAGTAAAACTGGAGGTGTTCGAGGGTCCGCTCGACTTGTTGCTCTATCTCATCAAAAAAGATGAGGTCGATATCTATGATATCTCCATTGAACGCATCACGACCCAATACCTGGAGTATCTGGAAGCGTTCAAGATGCTCGACATCGATGTGGCCGGCGAATTCGTCGTCATGGCTGCCAACCTGATTTACATCAAGAGCCGCAGCTTGTTGCCCGTCACCCAGCAACCACCCGAAGAAGAGACCGAGCAAGACGATCCACGCTGGGATCTCATCCGGCAACTCGTCGAATATAAAAAGTTCAAAGATGCCGCTGCCAAGTTGCAGGACCGTGAATTGCTGCGAGAGAGCCTGTTCGGCCGGATGCCCGAGAAACCCGATTTCGAAGAGGAAGAGGTGCGGATGCTCGGGGATGTCGGGATTTTCGATTTGATTAATGCGTTCCAAAAAATCCTCAAACGACTCGGAGACAAGAAGGAGGATCTGAGGGAGATTTTCGAGGAAAATTTTACGGTGACCGACAAGATCGAATTCATTTTGAAAAAAATGGAGGCTCGCCGCCCGGTCCAGTTCACTCAGCTCTTTGAAGAAGCCGCTTCCCGAACCGAAATCGTGGTCACTTTTCTGGCTCTGCTCGAACTGATCCGGCTCAAACAGCTCCGCGTCGTGCAGGAAGGCTCGTTAGGCGAGATCATGATCGAAAGTCCGCCGGAAATCGTCGCAGCGACGTGAAACCGGGCTTCCCAGGCAACCTTTTGCTCGCATCGGTTCCGGACCTCTTCTAGCTTCACGTGTTGTGATGCAACACCAAGCCAGCTGAACATCCGGTGCCCGATAACGAGGAGATGAGCTTCTTCCCCACTTCTTTCACGTCTGGCCTCATGGTGAAGACCACCCTGATCGGGGTGATACTTGCCGCCGCGACGTTTTCGCCTGCCCTGCTCGGAGATGAAGGAGGCAACCGGCCGATTGACCTCCGTTCCGTTGACGAGTTGCGGGAAACAGAACTGCGTTGGAAAGAAGGGAACCGAGTCGTGCGTGTCGGGCTAGACCCGGATTGGCCCCCGTTCTCCAGCGTGAATGCGCAAGGTGAGTTGGAAGGCTTCGATGTCGACCTCCTCAACTACCTTTCCCAGGAAACCGGCATTAAATTCAAGCTGGTAACAGCCAAAGATTGGCAGACAATCTTTCAGCAAGCGCAAAACGGCCAGATCGACATGTTGGCATCGACGGCCTTCAGCGAACGTCGTGCCCGGGATTTCCGTTTTACCCTGCCCTACTACTATTCCCCAGTCGTCATCGTCGCCCACCGAGACACCTCGGGACGGCTCACGCTTCAGGACCTGAGTGATCATCCCATCGCCATGGCCCACGAGCATGTCCTTACGCACGCTTTAGAAAAGCGCTATCCCGATCTGGAACTCACTCTGCATCCCTCCATGCAGAAGACCCATCAGGCTGTGTCCCGCAAAGAGGCTTTTGCAACGCTCACCTCGTTACCCAACGCGGTTGCCGTTATTGCCGGCAATAACCTCACTGAGCTCCGCTTAGCCGGCATGACTCCGCTACAGTTTGAACTGCGCTTTGCCGTCCGCGAGGATTGGCCTGAACTCGTTCAAATCCTCGATCATGCCCTGGCCAACATGCCGATACATGAGAAAGAAACCCTGTTCGGCAAATGGTTGAATGAAGGGTACGAGGAACAAATCGCTTGGCTCCGGGTAAAATCTCTCCTGCTCGTCGCCGGCAGTGTCGTGGCCGGGATTTTTCTGGTGTTGCTGATGTGGAATCTCCTACTGCGCCGGGCCAATCAGCAAAATCACATGTTACTCGAAGAAATGGGCAAGGTTCGGGACGACCAAGCGCGGCTTAACCGGGAACAACAACATTTTTTCAGTATGGTCGCCCATGATTTGAAGAACCCGCTCACTGCCGTCGCCTTGAACGCGGATTTGCTCCGGATGAAAACCGCGCACCATGAAGATGGTGTGCCTCGCATGGCTGAAGAAATTGGCGCAGTCAGTCGTCGAATGCAGCGGCTGGTGCAGAAAGTGCTCGACTACCAAAAACTGGTTGAGCGCGAGAAAAAGCTCACGTTGCTGCCAATTGACCTCCGGCATTCCTGCGAACAAGCCGGCACAATGTTAACGCCGATGGCCCAGAACAAGCGCAGCAGCCTGAAACTAAATCTTCCAGAAGTTGCCTGTCTGGCGAGAGTCGATCAAGACAGCATGGCGCAGGTCTTGGAAAACCTGATTTCTAATGCCATTAAGTTTTCCCCGCCAGAATCCCGAATCGAAGTGAATCTGGATCAGGAAGGTGCACAGAATCTGTTGCGCATCCTGGACGAAGGTCCCGGCATCGCTGAGGACGAACGCGAACACCTTTTCGAACGGTATGCCCGGCTGAGCAATCGACCCACCGCCCACGAATCGACAAGTGGCTTAGGCCTTTCTATCGTCGGAGAATTGGTAGCACAAATGGGCGGCGACATTCAGTGTGAGAACCGTGCGGGAGGTGGCGCTTGTTTCCTGGTTCGACTCCCCATCGTCAAGCTAGAGGCGCTCACTCATTCCTGAACACCAAGAAGAAAACCCCTCGAGGAATTACCATTGAGGAATTCCTGATTCGTGTTCCTCGCTTCACTAGGATGACCACTATTATGGCTCTGCCGTCGGCGGCATGAACACCTTTGCCCGGCCCAAGGCGGTGCGGTCCGTGCAGGTCGCCTTCCCACGTCTCCTGAACCTAAGGTTCCTGACACCATTGGGGTCAACCGACTGGCCAGGCTGTCACCGGGCCGTTCCTATGCACGGAGGCGATCATCAAGGCGCTTAGCAAGGCCGGTGTTCGTCAGCCATGAGCCAGAGTCAAAAAAAGAGGGAGAAAGCTCAATGCTTTCTCCCTCTTGGTAAGGGATCGATTGGATGCTCTGTTGCTTAGCCTTGCGGAAAATTTCAGCGCCGGCGACGGCGGCCGAAGGCGAGAATCATGCCAAGACCGGAGAGGGCCAATACGGCGGTGCCCGGTTCCGGAATCGGTGCGAATGCAACGGCAAACTGAGCGTTGGCTTCTGCTCCGCTAGTCCAACTCCAGGTAACATCGGTATTTCCTGCCGTTGACACCAGCTGGGTGCCGAATGCTCCGGCAAGTTGCGAAGTGCCACTACCCGAATCGTTGGGCGATCCGCTCGGTTGCGTGGTGGTTGAGCTAAAGCCGGTTCCAGTCACATTGGTATCGCGAGCTGCGAAACCGCTGACAATGAGGGAATTGTTCGCTGTCGTGGTCAGTGAAACAGTGTTTGAGGAGGAAGTGCCGTTGCTAGCGTTAGAGGAGCCGAATATTGTTGGAGCACTCTGTTCGACGGCTGAAAGACCGACAACTCCAAGTGAAATTCCACGAGTAGTATCCTGAATGTCATACGAAAGCGAATTGCTGCCGCTGGCCGGGTTCAGCAAATAAAACATTTGGACGCTCACTTCCGCATTGCTGTCCGCCGTATTGGAGACACTGCCAAGAGAAATAAGATTCTGTCCATCATACTGCAGCGAGGTTACCGATGGAGTGAACGCCGGATTGAACTGACGCGCCTGAACGAAAACAATGAGCGCCCGGTCACCATTTGAACCAGTATCAAATGCGAAGGCGCTATTTGTACTTCCGTCGATATCGACGCCAGCTGAGTTCTCGACCAGAATTTGTCCGTGCAGGCAAGGGGCCAGGAGCACGGCGCAGGCCGCCAGGAAAAGGCAATTAGCATTATTCATGATGATTTCTTCTAATCGCATTCGGCATTGATCTTCAATGGCACCGTCGCTATAGCATTTTAGCAAATGCCAAAATCTCGTGTGCAACTGAAGGATGTCGCCGAAAAGGCGAACGTGAGTGCCGGGGCTGTTTCCCTGATCCTGCGTGATGCCGGGCGGTTCAGCGACAAGACGCGGGCGCGGGTCAAATCGGTCGCCGCCGCTTGTGGTTACGAACCTGACCCGCTTTTTTCCTCATTAGCCGCCCGGCGTTCGCGCCAGATCGAAGAACGTTACCGGCTGCCCGTGGCCGAGCTGCGCACCACGCCGCGGAGTGACCGGAACCGGATCGTTCAAGAGCTCGCCCGGAGATTTGGCTTCGAACTGGAAGACTGGCAGCTGCAAGATTGGCCCAATAGCCGGCGACTCGGGGATGTCCTCCATGCGCGCGGAGTGCGTGGGATCATTATTGATCAGCTTTATGGCTATCACGAATTGCCGGATATCGGCTGGGAACGGTTCGCTGTGGTCTGCAATGGTCGTCCTTATTTCCCCGTGCGCTTTCCCATTGTTCGCGAACGGATCCTGGAAGCGATTTCTGAGACCTGGCAGGAATGCCGCCGCCGTGGCTATCGGCGTATTGGATTCGATTTATTGCAATTAAAATCCTGGCGGGAAGATCACCCCGATGACCGTGCGCGTCTCGCGGCCGTGGAATATTGTCTCCGGCACACCCCGAAGAAAGAGCGGGTGCGCCCGCATTTCGGGATGCCGATGGAGATGGAGGGTTACCCCGAATGGCTGGAGAAGGAGGCTCCTGACGTGATCATCACGCAACTGGCCTACCGGGTGCAGCAACTGAGGGCGAGCGGAATCCGGGTCCCCGAAGATGTCGCTGTCGTGTCCATGATCATCAATCGCCCGGACTCGGACGTAACGGGTTGGTTTACCGGCGGGGAGGAGCGTTCCCTGGAGGTGTTCAAACAACTGGAACAATCGATACGGCACAATTGCTTCGGGCCGCTAAAAACGCCGACGGAAATTCTTGTGCAGCTACCGTGGTGGGAAAACAAGACGTTCCCGGCGCAGCGCGAAAACCGCTGAGCAGTTGCTTCTCGCTCGCTTGCCTTCAGGGCGGCTTGAAGCCAGGCAAACACAAGCAGGCGCTTGGCCCGCCGAATTATTACACTCAGACTAGATTAAACCAACGCCGGCTCCGAGCCAACTGCATCCGCGCGGGGGTTCGGTTGATCGGTGTAAGGCTTTTGCGGCCGTAACCCCAGCTTGTCTAACAATCGCATGTCCTGTTGGCTCGCCGGGTTATCGGCCGTTAAGAGTTTATCCCCGTAAAAGATCGAGTTCGCACCAGCGAACAAGCAGAGGGTTTGCGCTTCCTGCGTCAATTGCGTGCGACCAGCACTGAGACGCACTTTGGCATCCGGAAAGAGTAAGCGGGTCACAGCGATCATCCGGACCAGATCCAAGGTCTCCACCCCTTGCTCTTCTGCCAAGGGGGTGCCCGGCATCGGCATCAACATGTTGATCGGAATACTTTCCGGCGCTGGATCGAGGGTTGTGAGTGTCAGCAACATTTTCAATCGGTCATCCTCCGTTTCGCCCAACCCAAGAATGCCGCCACAACAGACCGCCATACCGGCTTTCTGGACCGATTGGATCGTATCAAGCCGATCCTGATAGGTATGCGTTGAGACGATTTCAGGATAAAAATCTTCTGACGTATCGATATTATGATTGTAAGCGGTGACTCCCGCTTCCTTCAACTGGCGCGCTTCATCGTCCCCGAGCTGGCCCAGGGTCACACAAACCTCCATACCAAGCTCGCTGACTTGCCGAACCGTTTCCAGCACCTGCTCGAATCGTGGATCGCCGCTTCGCACCCCTTTCCAGGCGGCCCCCATACAGAACCGCGTCGATCCGGAATCACGCGCTGCGCGCGCTCGCTCCATCACCGCGTCGCACGACATCAACTTCTCCCGTTCGAGACCCGTCTCATACCGAGCGGATTGCGCGCAGTAACCGCAATCCTCGCTACAACCTCCGGTCTTAATGCTGAGGAGCGTGCAAAGCTGGACTTCACCAGCGGGCCAATGTTGGCGAGTCACCTGTTGCGCTTCCATCAGGAGTTCGAATAAGGGACGGTCGTAAAGGGACCGGAGCGTCTGCAGTGTCATAGCACCTTTAAATAAGTGGCGGAAGCGGTTCCTGACAAGTCTACTTTCGGTTGGCTGCCGGTTCGGCGCTCCCCTGCGTCGACGGCTTTTTTCGGCGTTCCAACCAAACCATGAGCAGCGCGATATCGGCCGGGGTCACCCCAGAGACCCGGCTAGCCTGGCCAAGCTGGGTCGGGCGCACCTGATCCAGCCGCATCTGGGTTTCTCGTTTCAGCCCAGGAATAGCCGAATAATCGAGGTCGGCTGGGATCGGGTGGGTGGTCAACCGTTGGGCACGCGCAACCGCTTCTCCCTGGCGTTTGATATACCCCTCGTACTTCAGGTCGCAGGCCAGCGTTTCCCAGAGATCCATCGGATAATCCGCGCGCAGGGATTCCGGGAGATCGTCCGGGCTCACCTGCGGCCGTTTCAACCACTGCGCCAAGTGCACCCCATCGTGCCGTTGGCGTTGCGCGTAGGCTTCCATTTCCGCATAGACCGCTTGGCGAGCCGCGAAACGGGAGGCGCGCTCCGCATCAACTAATCCGGTCGCAATGGCTGTCGGCATCAGCCGCCGGTCGGCGTTGTCATGGCGAAGCAACAGACGGTATTCCGCCCGGCTAGTGAAGAGGCGATACGGCTCATCCGTTCCTTTGGTGATGAGATCATCGATCATTACCCCGATATAAGCTTCATCGCGGCTCAGAATCAGCGGCGCCTTTCCATCCAGTTTCAGCGCCGCATTCGCGCCGGCGACCAACCCTTGACCGGCCGCCTCTTCGTAGCCGGACGTCCCATTGAGTTGGCCAGCCATGTAAAGCCCCTCGACCCGCTTGGTTTCCAAGGTTGGTTGCAGCTGGGTGGGTAAGGAATAATCGTATTCGACCGCGTAACCCGGCCGCAGGATTTGAGCGCGTTCAAGGCCGGGAATCGTGCGGAGAAAATGCAACTGCACATCGAATGGTAAGCTGGTCGAGACGCCATTGACGTAAAACTCCGACGTTTCCCAGCCTTCAGGTTCCAGAAAAATTGGGTGGGACGCTTTTTCAGCGAACCGAACCACTTTATCCTCAATGGAAGGACAATATCGCGGTCCAACCCCCTCAATGCGCCCGCTATACATAGCGGATTGATGCAGATTATCCCGAATCAGATCATGGGTGCCGGCATTCGTGGCGGTCAGCCAGCAGGGCAATTGTTCCACGTGGAACATTCCCTCCTTCCAACCGTTGCGAGTATGGCCAGGGCTTTCTGGCCACAGCAAACGCTCCGGTTCGTAGCTAAAGAGCACGGGTTCCTGATCGCCAGGCTGACGTTCCATCCGAGAAAAATCCAGACTGCCGCCATGCAGCCGGGCAGGTGTGCCGGTTTTGAACCGCGCCACTTCAAACCCGAGCCGCGCCAATTCACCGGATAGTCCAGTCGCCGAATCTCCCATGCGTCCGCCAGCGCGCTGTTCACGCCCCACATGCAACAGGCCCCGCATGAACGTGCCCGTGGTTAAAATAGCGGCTTTCGCCTGAAATCGGACCCCCCACTCGGTCACCACCCCTTGCACCGCGTCGTTTTCAACTAGCAACTCCGCAACCCCGCCTTGCTGGATTTGGACCCCTGCCGCTCGTTCCAAGCAGCCTTTCGCCCGGAACTGGTAAGCTTTTTTGTCACATTGCGCCCGGGGCGCCTGCACGCTCGGACCTTTCGATCGGTTTAACAGCCGAAATTGTAAAGCGGTGGCATCGGTGTTTTGGGCCATGAACCCACCTAACGCATCGATTTCCCGAACCACATGCCCTTTGGCGAGCCCCCCAATGGCGGGGTTGCAGGACATTTGGCCGATGGTATCCAGATTCTGCGTCAGGACCAAGACCTTCGCACCGAGACGGCTGGCGGCAAAAGCGGCCTCCAATCCCGCATGACCGGCCCCCACCACCAACACATCGAATGATTCCGGATATTGAAACATGGGGATTCATACGCCACGGCATCCCCAGGTGCAATTGGCAGGTCAATGTTCCACGTGGAACATTTCACCCTTTTCGCGCGGACTTATTCAACCGAGTCGAGTATGCCGCTGCGGGCGCGCGGCAGTAACTGGCCGAGGGAGCTTTCGTGCATGGCCCCTTCCAAATTCCATGAATAAATCGGTAAATCCGCCACAAATTCGGCCAAGACCTGGCGGCAAGCGCCACAAGGCGTGATCGGTTCCCGGCTCTCCGCAACCAATCCCAGCGCGATCCACTCACGGTCTTGCTGCAAAATCGCCCGGGTGATGGCGGCCCGTTCCGCGCAGAGCGTCAGGCTGAAGCTGAGATTCTCGATGTTCCCTCCAACCACCAGTGCTCCCGAGGCGGTCAACAGGGCTGCTCCCACCGAAAACTTGGAATACGGCGCGTAAGCACGTTCGCGTCCCTGCATCGCCGCAGCCCTAAGTCGTTCCAGCTCCATGCGTCCTCCATTCCTCGTCCCGGGTCACTTTGCAACAATTTCGTCGCATCCGACACATTCCCGTCGACGCCAGACCGAAACCGTGGCAATGGAAAGTGGTTCTCGCTGCCAGCTGAGGCGCCGCCTATTTTTTCATGCCACGCAAAGCCAAAAATCGTCCCCCTACTCCCGATGCCTCCCCCGCGAAGTCTCTGGATCGCGAATTGCGCGCCTTACGCCGCGATTTCAAAGTCGTCGGTCGCACTTACCTTCAACGGATCGAGTCGGAACTAAATGAAGTGCTCGAGGCCGTGGATCAACTCCAGGCCACCGAGGAAATTCCAGCGGCGCGCATCCGCGATTTGCGTGACATGCTGATGCTGTTGCGGGGGCTACAGATCAAGCCAGACAAAGGGCGGCGGAAGGATTTAAAGAAAATCGATTCCACCGTGGGTGATCTTCGGCTCTTCCTTGATAATTGGTGAACAGATTTTCGCGGTTGATTCGTCCCGGCCATTGCGAATATTAAGATCCCGCGGCGGTTACCGGCCTGTGCTTGACTCAGTCGATGAGTTTTCGCAGATCTTCGCCCCGCGTTTCGCCTTCGGGGCCACCTGCCTCGGAGCGAGCCACCCTTGATCGCTAATACAGATCCCGCCACCCATATGGAAACCGCCACATCTCGCTCCACCTACGCGGACGCTCCGGTGAACACCGCGCTCACCTCCGAAACGAAACTCGCGTTCCTCCACCAGATGCATCGCATCCGGGTGTTTGAACAAACCTCGCTCAAATATTATCAGACGGGCAAAATGGGCGGTTTTCTTCACCTCTACTCCGGCCAGGAATCGGTTGCCGTCGGCCAGGTCTCGCTTCTCGGCGAACATGACCACATCATCACCGCCTATCGCGACCATGGCCATGCGCTCGCTGTCGGTATGAGTATGGAATCCTGCATGGCAGAACTGTTTGGTAAAACCACCGGCTGCTCCAAAGGCAAGGGCGGCAGTATGCACTTCTTTGCGCCGGACAAAAATTATTGGGGCGGCCATGGCATTGTCGGGGGCCAGACACCGCTGGGAGCCGGCATTGCGTTCGCGCTCAAATATAAAGGGCTCACCGGCTGCTGCCTCTGTTACCTCGGCGACGGCGCGGTCAACCAAGGTGCCTACCATGAATCGCTGAACCTGGCTGCCCTCTGGGATCTCCCCGTTATTTTTGTGATCGAAAACAACGGATACTCGATGGGCACCAGCCAAAAACGTTCTTCCGCTTACAAATCCTCGCTCGCTGAACGTGCGGAAGGTTATGATATGGATTGGGATATCGTGAACGGAGAAGATCTCTTCGAAATTCGGGCCAAAACTCAGACCGCCATCGAACGCGCCCACAACACCTCTCGCCCCACGTTGATGGAAGTCTTTACCTATCGCTATTACGGGCACTCGGTCGCCGATGCGAACACGAAAAAATACCGCACCGCGGAAGAAATCGAACGCTACAAAAATGAGCACGATCCCATTCAGCTTTGGCAGCAGTATTGCATTGAAGAAGGGTTGATCGATGAAGATGGCGTGAAATCGATGGTCAAAGAAATTCGCGAGGAATGCCGGGCGGCCGCCGACGCCGCCGACGAAGCGCCTGCTCCCGAAGTGGACGACATTTTCGACGACGTTTATTACGAGGTCGACCAAGAGAGCGAAGCCGCCAGCAAAGGCCGCTACTTTTTCAACGACTAACGGACCTGACCCCGCTTTTTTTTTACACGATCATGCCCAGTATAACTTACCGCAAAGCCCTGAACGATGCCCTCGCCGAAGAGATCGAGCGGGATGAAAATGTCGTTCTCATGGGAGAAGAAGTCGCCCAATACAATGGCGCCTATAAGGTGACCGAAGGTTTATGGCAGCGTTTTGGAGACAAACGCGTCATGGATACCCCGATCAGCGAAGCCGGTTTCATCGGTCTCGGTATCGGAGCCTCAATGCTCGGTATCCGGCCTGTCATGGAATTGATGTTCTGGAGCTTCGCCTATGTGGCCTACGACCAGATCGTCAACAACGCCAGCTCGATCCGATATATGTCCGGCGGCTTGATCCATTGTCCCATCGTGATTCGCGGCCCAGCTAATGGCGGCACGAATGTCGGCGCCACCCATTCGCATACGCCGGAGAACCTGCTCGCCAATATGCCAGGCCTCAAAGTCGTCTGTCCCGCAACGGCTTATGACGCCAAAGGCCTGCTGAAAACCGCCATCCGCGATAATGACGCCGTTTATGTGATGGAAAATACGCTGCTTTATGGCGAGGAATGGGAAGTCCCCGAGGAAGAATACCTGATTCCTCTGGGCCAGGCTGACGTCAAACGCGAGGGGAGCGATATCACCTTCATCGCTCATGGACGCGCCGCCCTCACTTGCTTGAAAGTCGCCGAACTGATGGAAGCCGAACACAATGTGAGCGCCGAAGTGGTCGATCTCCGTTCCATCCGTCCACTCGATGAAGAGGCCATTCTCGCTAGCGTCCGTAAAACGCATCGCGCTGTGGTAGTCGACGAAGGCAAACCCTTCTGCGGGATCAACTCGATGGTCGCCGCCATTATCCAAGAAAAAGCTTTCGATGACCTCGACGCGCCGGTCTTACGGATCTCGTCCTTGGACGCGCCGGCGATTTACAGCCCGCACACAGAGCCGCACCAATTGCCGACCACGCAACGCATTCTCACCAAAGCCCTCTCGATCTGCGGCTAATTATTACAAACCAACCTTATCTAATAACTCTTTCTCTTTATGCCGATCTACGTCGAAATGCCCAAGTTAAGTGACACCATGACCGAGGGCACCTTGGTGCGATGGGTCAAACAACCCGGCGAATCGGTCGATGTCGGCGATGTGGTGGCAGAAGTCGAGACCGACAAGGCCACCATGGAGATGGAGGCATTCGATCCCGGCATCATTCATCAACATCTGATCGAGGAAGGCTCCAAAGTCCCGCTCGGCGAGAATATTTATGTGTTGTTAGAAGAAGGGGAAGAGGCCCCGTCCGGCGACGCCAAGCCGCCGGCCAAGCCCAAAAGCGAAGCCAAGGACTCGGAGCCGGAAAAGAAAGAGGAGGCCCAATCCCAAAAAGAAGAACCCGCCGCTCCAGAATCCAGCAAGAGCGACGCCCCAGCCCCCACCTCGGGTGACCGGGTGAAAGCATCGCCTTTGGCGAAAAAGATCGCTGCCGATAAAGGGATCGATCTGGCCTCCCTCACCGGAACCGGCCCTGGCGGACGAATCGTGAAAAAGGATGTGGAGTCGGCAAAAGCAGGCGCCTCTAAAGGGGGAACCAGCGAACCGGTCAAATCTCCAGCGGCTCCCCGCCCTTCTGGCAGTCCAGTAGAGCAAAAAGAAGATCAACGCATCCCACTCAGCGGCATGCGCCGGGTGATCGCCGAACGTTTACTCGAAAGCAAGACCACCATCCCGCATTTTTACGCGACAATCGAAATCGATGCCGGACCCATGATGGACTTCCGGAAATCGCTCAAAGCACTCGGTGAAGGTTCCGGTGTCGAAAAAGTCACGTTCAATGATTTCGTTCTCCGTGCCATGGCCCTCGCAGCGGTCGCGGTCCCGCAAGCGAATGCGGCTTTCGAAAAAGATGCCATCGTCCAATTCGGCAATGTCCATCTCTCCGTGGCTGTGGCAATCGATGACGGCCTGGTGACACCGGTGCTCCGAAATGCCGATGCCTGCTCGCTCGCAGAAATCAGCGCCCAGGTGAAGGATCTGGCGACTCGCGCCCGGAACAAAAAATTAAAGCCCGAAGAATATCAAGGCGGCACCATGACGATCTCCAATCTCGGCGCATACGGTGTAGAGGAATTCCAGGCGATCATCAATCCGCCGCAAGCGCTCATTCTCGCGGTCGGGGCGATCGTGAAGAAACCGGTAGTGGATGAAGCGGGTGCCATCGTCGCGGGCAACCGGATGCGGTTGACCTTGAGCGCCGATCACCGCGTGGTCGATGGGGCTGTGGGCGCCGAGTTCCTGGCAAAAATCAAGGAAACACTCGAAAAACCGATGCTTCTGCTGATCTGATCGGGTGGCACCCCATGTGGCCGAGACCCGATGGACTTCTATGAGAGCGCCTGGTTTCCGTGGTCGTTCGTCGGCCTTCTGCTGATCGGTTACCTGCTCGTCCTTGTGACGAGCCCAGCGGCTTCGGCCATGCGTTATGCTGTGCTGGCGTTGTGCCGGCACTTCCGTTTGGTCGCGCTCGTCCTCGCGTTGGCTTTCGCCGCGGCCTTGACTCGGACAGCGGCGCGCGCCTGGTTCATTTGGCAGGAGAATCCCGACATGACTCGCGATTTGGTTCGTGAACTCTTCGGCTTCACCTTCACACCGGCCCCGTGGCTGCCTGCCCTGGAAACCGCCTTACAACCGGCACTGCAGAATTCAATTGGTATCTACCATTGCGCCCTCACCACGTTCCCCCTGTCGATTCCTGCTGCCCTTCTCTTTCTCCTAAACCGCGGGGGTGTCTTGCGCGCGATTTTCGGGCATTTTTGGCGACGCCACCATCTACTGGCCTTGCCGAGTCAGGTGTTTATCCTGCTCGCGGCCGTGGCGGCCCTCGCCAAACCCGCGGTCTTATGGCCAGGCGATTGGTTCCCAGCCGATCCCGGTTGGTTGGTCTTTCGGGAGGTGCTTTTGTGGCTGGCGTTCGGTTTCGAATATGCCTTCGGGG
>JGI12210J13797_10398834_pt1 | contig 22030 bp, 16 predicted proteins | sample ElkSlonscriptome_3_FD_13797 | JGI IMG/M metagenome (IMG submission 13797)
CATTCGGCGTGGCATTCGGCGTGGCAGTCGGCGCGGCAGCTTGCCGACTGGAGAACTACCTTATTGGATATCTAACCAATCGCTACCGCCTACAAAACGGAAGCTGGCTGTTTCCGCGTATCACTGCTGTACCGCTTCCCTTCTTAGAGAAAAGCGTTCAGCAATGGTTAAGCCAAGATTGGGCGTTAGCAGCATTCAATATTAACGAGATTCTTCGCTATAGCGCTCAGTTTGTTCCTGTCATTAATGCAGCGAATCGCGCTCTTCAGACGTTGCCTGACGATCAATTAATCTATCGGATCGCGCAGATTACCACTAATTTGTTCGATTGGAAGCTTATTTACTACCTCTCGGCTTCAATTCACAAAGAGCTGAGAAACAAGTTTTTGAAAGGTCTAACGTTTCGAGGTGGGGTTTATGACATCACTACAACTCCCAAACTAGACACATGTTCTCGAGCCACCGCCGCCGGGTTCTGGCACCTCCACGAAAAAGACCCCACCCAAGCGACCCAAGCTTTCGCCGTAGTCCGCTCCATCCTCTACGGCGAAGAAATATACCAGCTCGCCTCCAGCCTTTCCCTTTGCCAGCAAGCCAAAGACCCCGACGCCATCGAAACCATCGATCTACCTAAGTTCCAATCTAGAACCCTCCTGCGACCCAACACCTGGCAAGCCATCAACGCCTTCCACCGCGTCATCCAAGACACCAAGCTCATCCGCCACAGCATCGGCAAAGCCGCCCGCTCCCTCGCCCTCAACCGCGCCATCGGCGAACTTACCCAAATCATTCAAACCAAAGATCAAATTCCTGACGCCGAACGCGACTTAGTAGTCGATATTGCTGAGTCTTGGAGAACCGCCCTCGAACCCCTCGCCCTAGAAGTCGGCCAAGCCGAACTCACCCAACCCATTCGCAACCCCTACACCATCGGCGACCCCGTGCTAGGCAGCCGCTTTGCCGGACGCGACGACATCATGCGCCAGCTGGAAGAGCTATGGATCACCAACCAAACCCTCCAATCCATCGTCCTCTACGGCCACCGCCGCATGGGCAAAACCTCCATCCTCCGCAACGCCAGCGATCGGATTGGCTCCCGGTCCAAAGTGGTCTACATCAACCTCCAGCGCTTGGGCAACGTAGAGAACGGCGCTGGTGAGGTGCTGCTGGCCCTCAGTGATGAAATCAGCGAGGCGACAGGCGTTGCGCCGCCCCAAGATGAGGAATTTTTGCAGCTTCCTCAGCGCACCTTTGAGCGATACCTAAAGGCGGTGCTTCGAGCGCTAGAAAGCCCCCCAGCCCACAACGCAGATGAAACATTTCGTAGGCAAGTTGAACCCTTTGGAGGCCCCCTAACCCCCAATGCTGGGGGAACCGGAGGAAGGTCAACCCTTTCACAGCCAGGGACTTCTAGCAATCCTAATCTCAAATCCCGCTCCCCCAAACTTGGGGGCCGGGGGGCCGCTTCGAACGGAGAAAACTCAGAAACGTCACAAGACATAGATTTTGTTAGAGACCTCGAATCTTACTCCCCCGAACTCGGGGGCGGGGGGGCCACTTCCGAATCCCGCTCCCCCAAACTTGGGGGCCGGGGGGCCGCTTCGAGCAGCGAAACTCCAGAAACATCTCAGAACCCCCCAGAATTGGGGGGCGGGGGGGCCTCTTCGGCTAATGACCTCTCCAAGCCCTCAAAAGGCACCGGCCTCATCATCGCCCTAGACGAATTCGAAACCCTCGAAACCCTCATCCAGCAGGGCCAGCTCTCCCAAAGCTTCCTCGGCTACCTACGCGGCCTCGTGCAAATGACCCCCCACCTCGCCTTCGCCTTCGCCGGACTCCACACCCTGGAAGAAATGACCGCCGACTACTTCCAGCCCTTCTTCGCCAGCGTCATTCCTATCCGCGTCGGCTTCCTCAACCGCGCCGCCACCCTCCAACTGCTCACCACCCCCAGCGACGACTTCCCCCTCGACTACCAGCCCGAAGCCCTCGAAACCATCTACGCCCTCACCCACGGCCAGCCCTACCTCTGCCAGCTCATCGGCTTCCAGCTCGTCCGCCGCTATAACGACTACGTGTTTGAGCAAGGCCGCCAGCGCGATAACCTGCTCACCATTGAGGATGTCAACGCCATCATCACCGAGCAATTATTCCAGCGAGGCCGCTATTACTTCGATGGCGTTTGGGGGCAAGCCTCCCAAGGAGCCCCAGGGCAGCAGCAGATTATGCGCCGCCTTGCCACAGCGTCCCAAGGCTTAACCACCGCTGATCTACTAGACCAGCTCCCTGTAGATGAAACCACGCTGCAGGAGGCGATCGCCACCCTAAAAAAACACGACGTCATCGAACAAACCGAAGGCAGTCGCTGGCAGATCACCGTAGCGCTGCTCAAAACCTGGCTCACCACCTACGCGCCCAAATAAGCTAAGACGCTACGACGGTTCCGACGCCGTGGGCAACCGCTTTAGCAACAGCTCATCCCCCACCTGCCGGTAATCCTCCCAAGCCGCGATCGCCTTCGGATCCTTCACCTCGTTCACCACTTTCCCCTCATTCGCCGCCTTCCGATAGGCCGCATACCGCCGAATCCCTGTAGCAAAAACAGGTAAATTGGCCTCCCTCAGCATCTGGTGAGCCTGTTCCCCATCCTTGCTAGGCTTTGGGGGCACCACCGTCAGCAAAGTGCGATAGCGGTGGGCCTCAATGGACTGCAGATACTCCAGCGTCAGGGCCAGAGCATCCAGGGCCAAAATATCCGGCGTCGTAGGCAGAATCAGCACCTCACAGCTGTCCGCCAGTGCCGCCAAATCCTCCAGCATCGGGCGCGCCTGGGTGTCAATTACGATGTGGTCATAGCTGCTGGCTGGGGAGGGCTGATTCTCGCTCACCACATGGAACGGCAGTGCCCCCCGAGAGGCCCAATGCGACGCCGACCGGTTGGGGTCAGCGTCGATGAGGAGGGTACTGCCGTGCAATTGAAAGTAGGCCGCTAGATGGATAGCCGTCGTGGTTTTGCCCACGCCTCCTTTGAAGCTAGCGATCGCAATAATCATGCCCAGGGGAGCCCAGCGGCGGATAATCAGCAGTTGCTTTGCAGTTTATCGCGTTGTTGTGGCACCTGTTTACGACGAAGGAGAATCGGGGCCGCGACGCCCTATGCCGACAGTAGAGCGGTCACAGTGGGCTGCAAAGGCACCGGCTTACCAATGCCATAGCCCTGAACATAATCCACCCCCAGCTGCTGCAGCTTTCGCTGGGTTGCTTCGTTCTCTACATGCTCTGCGATCGCTTCTAGCCCCATGGAGTGGGCAATTTTAGTGATGGCTTCCACAATTGAAGTATTGATATTGTCCTGCAGCAAATTGCGGACAAAAGACCCATCGATTTTGATGTAATCGACCGCTAGGTGACGCAGATAGCCAAAAGACGACATGCCGCTACCAAAATCATCCAGCGCAAACGAGCAGCCCAGCGCCTTCAATTCGCCAATAAAGGTGCGGGCTAGGTTGAGATTGGACACTGCAACGGTCTCTGTGATCTCGAAGCAGAGGGACTCAGGCCGAACGGTGCTCTGCTTCACCTGCTGAATGAGAAACGGCAGAAACTGCTCGTCGTTGATACTGGCTCCCGACAGGTTGATGGCGTAGAATCCCGACTGAGCGTTGCTGCCTAGCTGTGGTGATAGGGGCGATGGCCGCTCCATTTGCTCAAAAAAGGTTTGCACGACCCAGCGATCAATTGCGGGCATCAGCCCGTATCGCTCTGCCGCCGGCATAAACGCCATCGGAGGGATAAGCTGGCCCAATGAGTCCGTCAGCCGCAGCAAAATTTCGCGGTGATGGGCATCCCGGCTACCGCCAGCGGCGGGGGCGATGGGCTGCTGATAAAGCTGAAACTCATGGTTGTCTAAAGCTTGCTGAATTCGGCTGATCCACTGCTGCTGACTCCGCTGCTTTGAGAGCTCTTGATCATCTGCGCGGTAGACACAGAGGCGATTACGACCGCGATCTTTAGCCGCGTAGCAGGCAATGTCGGCGGCCCCTAGGGCATCGGCTAAGCTAGTCACGCTGTCGGTTAGCTCAACGGCACCAATGCTAACGCCAATGCCAAAGGTGTTGTCCTCCCAGACAAAGCGAAAATCTTGAATAACCTGGCGAATCAGGTCCATGGCGTTCCGGGCCGTTTCCAGAGAACATTGGCCAATCAAGATGCCAAACTCATCACCCCCCAAGCGAGCCACGGTGTCAGTGGAGCGGACGTTTTGGGTCAAAATGCTGCTGATCTGCTTCAAAAGCTCATCCCCAGCACTATGGCCGCAGGTGTCGTTGACGATCTTGAACTGATCGAGATCGAGAAAGCAGAGAATATGGTTGCGATGGGGCTGCCGCAAAATACGGTCTAGGGTTAGTTCAAAGTAGCGTCGGTTCTTGAGCCCGGTCAGCTCATCATGTGAGGCTTGCCACGCCAGCTCCTGTTCCGTCCGTTTTTGCTCGGTGATGTCTACAGCAATGCCACCCAGGGCTATGCGTCCATCGTCGGTGGGGCAAGGAAACTTACACATGATCCAGTGGCTGAGACGGCCGTCCCCCATCAGAATTTCTTCTGAAGACTGGCTAGCCTCACCGGTCTCTAGGACGGTGGAGTCATGTTGACACAGGCGCTGGGCAACGGCGGAGGGGAGCCAGTCGCCATCCGTTTTGCCTAGGATATGGGCCTGACTTAGGCCCGACATCTGCTCAAACTTCCAGTTGGTGTACAGGTAGCGACCAGCGGCATCTTTCATAAAGGTCACGGCGAAGCTGTGGTCCATAAAGGTTCTGAAGCGCGCCTCGCTTTCCTGCAGGCTTTCCTGCAGTCTCAGCTGGGCGTTTTTCTGGGCCGTGATCACCTCCGTGAGCATCAAGATGCCGCCCACTTCTCCTGACGGTTCGTACCAAGGCCGCAGCTCCCACTTGAGCCAGTCTGTTTTTCCGTCTTGGCGGACGAATGTGTCTTCATTGCTCTGTAAGACGCTACCGCTGAGACAGATCTGGTGATCTTTTTTCCAAGCAGGCGGAATCTCGGGGAAAACATCGTAGTGATTTTGGCCGGTGATATCTTCAGCATCAATGCCGTAGTCGGTCAACCAGCGATCGCTATAGAACAGATAGCGCATTTGAGTGTCAAACATCGCCACCGTAGCGGGGATATGTTTGACAAACTGCTGCAGCTGCAGCTGCCGACAAGCAAGCTCTGCTTGGGCATTGTCCCGCTCTTGGCGCAGCTGACGCTGCTGGGTGACATCACGAATAATGCCGACAAAGCCCAGCGGCTGCCCGTTATCATCTCTGACCACCGTACCAATGGTTTCCCCAGTAAACACAGACCCATCCTGACGGCGGTAGGCCATATCGTAGGGTATGAGGGTTTCTTGGGCCGATGGATTGAAGCGATCTTTGCCCTGAGCTTGGGCTTGTCGATCGTCGGCATAGAGCATTTGGGTTGACTTACCCAGGAGCTCGTCAGGGGCATAGCCAAATAGGTTTGTGATGGCGGCGCTCACCTTACGAATGCGGCGGCTGTTGTCTGCAAAAACGATGGCATCGGGGAGCGCCTTAAAAATAATTTCCAGATCCGCCGTTTGATACTGCAAATCTTTTTCGGTGTGTTCAAGCTCTTCTTCGGCTCGCTTACGCCAAGCCACCTGAACATTGAGCGCCTGGGTTCTGTTGAGAACGGCGTCTTCCAATGCTTTTTCTGTCAGGCTGCGGCGCTCTATTTCCTGCTCAAGACGAGTGGTTGCCCTGAGCAGCTCTTGTTCACGGATTTTCAGCAGCTGAATGCTGGTGGCTCGCTCAACGGCATAGCGAATGGTGCGAATCAGCAGCTGCGCCGTGAACTTATCTTTAACTAAATAATCCTGGGCACCGGCATGGATGGCATCCAGTGCGGTGCGCTCTTCATCATGGCCCGTCAAGACGATGACGGCAGCGGTTATGTTGGCGCTAAGCAGCTCCCGTAGTGTGTCAATACCATGGCTATCGGTGAGGCTGAGGTCCAGTAGGATGGCATCAACAGGCTGACGACGGGCTTGTTCAATACCCTCCTCAATTGAATTGGCGGTGTGGGTTTGAAATCTGTGATGGGGCGATCGCTTCAGATAGCGCTGCACCACTTCAATATCAGAATCATTGTCGTCGACGACTAGGACATGGGTCACTTGCTGCTGCATCAATCCTGCGCGTTAGCATCTTAGTTAGGGTTGCCAGAATCGTGATGGAACTTACTACGTAAGATCCGCAGTTCCATAGCTCCACAGTTCCCCAAACAAAAAAGTAGATTCGAGAGCGGCATTTCGCAGTCTATCCCACACGACGATTACAATAGCTCTGCAGATACAGCCATTCAATTTAGATAAGGGAAACTTCCGCTATGACCAACAATGCCCAACATCACCACTGGTGGGAAACCGGAGTGATTTATCAGATCTACCCACTCACCTTTGCTGATGGCAATGGCGACGGCATCGGAGATTTGCAGGGTATTATTCAGCGGTTGGACCACCTCAGCGATGGCGATCCCAGCAGCCAGAGTGCCTTGGGTATTGACGCCATCTGGCTCTCCCCCATCAACAGCTCCCCCATGACCGACAACGGCTATGATGTCAGCGACTACCGGGGCATCAATGAGCTGTTCGGCTCCCTAGACGATTTCGACGCTCTGATTGCCGCTGCCCACCAGCGGGGAATCAAGGTGATTATGGATTTGGTGGTGAACCACACCTCCGATGAGCACAGCTGGTTTATAGACTCTAAGTCGAGTCGCGACAGCGACAAGGCCGACTGGTATCTATGGCAAGAAACCGTAGAGGGCCAAGAGGTTCCCAACAATTGGCTATCCTACTTTGGCGACACCGGCTGGACCTATGTTCCCGATCGCGACCAGTTCTATTTCCATACGTTCAACAAAAACCAGCCCGACCTCAATTGGCAAAATGAAGCGGTGAGGGCAGCGGTCTACGACATTGTCCGCTTTTGGCTCGATCGGGGCGTCGATGGGTTCCGGTTGGATGCCTCTAGCGCTTACAGCAAGGACATTTATTTTCGCGACAATCCGCTAAAGCACGGCGCGTCAGATACCTCTTCCTACAATAACTACCACCACCTCTACGAGAAAAACCTGCCGGAGAACCACCGCATCATTGCAGAAATTCGCACCATTTTAGACGAGTATGGTGACCGGGTTCTCATTGGCGAAACCTTCATCGACAATCGGCTCTATGACTCTATGGTCTTCCACGGGCTCCACAACGACGAGCTGCACCTCCCCCTCAACTTTGAGTTTCCCTTCAGTCCCTGGTACCCTGGCTATCTTCAGCGGCAGGTGCAAAAGACCGAAAAGCTCACCCAAAATAAGGCCTGGCCCGTCTATTTTCTCGACAACCACGATATTCCCCGTCACCTGTCCCGCTGGATTGAATGTAGCCTTTGCGTCGATACGGAGGCGATCGCCAAAGCGGCAGCAACTCTGCTGCTGACGGTGCGGGGCACGCCGATTTTGTACTATGGCCAAGAGCTGGGCATGGCGGATAACGAGGATATCCCCCCCGAGAAGCTACAGGATAATGTGGTCAAAATCAGTGAGACTGAAGATACGCCACCACCCAGAGATGGGGCTCGCACCCCGATGCAGTGGGATGACTCGGCCCAAGCGGGCTTTAGCTTTGGCAAAGATGTAGAGCCCTGGCTCCCGGTCAACGACAACTACCCCGAGGTAAATGTCAAAGCGGCTCGCCATGACCCCGACTCGATCTTCAATTTCTACCGTCGCCTGATCCAAGTTCGTCGCCAGAGTAACGCCCTCAAGTATGGCAGCTGGCGATCGCTGATTGCTTACCCCCATGAGCATTTAGCCTATCTGCGAGAGACCGATGACGAGCAGGTGCTGGTGCTGATCAACTTTACCTATGAACAGCCCTTCGTTCTAGAGGCTGATCTTGAGCAGGCAAAGTGGCGAGTTCTCCTATCGACAGATTATGATGCAGGTGAAGAAATCGAGTTAGCCGACACAATACAGTCCTTTGAGGTCTCTGTGCTAACCAAGGTTGGCTGAGTTGGGCTTGATCAGGTGGTCCCTCTTCTATGGCGCAGGGTATGGCGCAGGGGCGAGTTCGCGCTACCCTCAGTATCTCTGTACAATTTTGTAGGCTGTACAATTTTATAGGTGCTAATGCGGAGCTACCCGGTGCGCCATCTGTCAACAGAGCCCAAAGGTGCAATGAGCAGTGAGCAGGAGAGCAGTGAGCAGGATACCGGTCATAGGCTACGTGGAGAGATCAACGCGTTAGCCACCCACATGAGGTCTCTTGCTCAAGACAATATGCGGCTACGCAAAGATGTGGAGACGCTGAAAACAGCGCTGGACCAGGCCCAGCGTCAGCTGATGCGGGAGCGACTCCTAGATCAGATTGCCAATCACATCCGGCAGTCGCTCGACTTGGATGATATTCTAAGCGCGGCTGTTTCAGATGTCCGCCACTTTCTCAATACCGACCGCGTGCTGATCTATCGCTTCAAAGATGACTGGAATGGCGTCGTTACGGTAGAGTCAGCGTCCCCAGAAGTCAGTCCCATCCTCTTCAGCACGTTTGAAGAGCCCTGCTTCCGCAAAGGATATATTGAGCGATATCGCTCTGGCCGTGTGCGAACAATCGACGATATCTACGCTGAAGATCTACAGACGTGCTACCGGGAGCTTTTGCAGCGCTATCAGGTGCGCTCTATCCTTGTGGTTCCTGTTTTGATCAAAAGCAACAGCATGCTGTGGGGGCTGCTGATTGCCCATCAATGCACAGGACCGCGCCAGTGGGACGAGATAGAGAGCAAGCTGCTGCTGCAATTATCGACACAGATGGGGATTGCAATTCACCAATCGGAATTGCACGCGGAGCTGCGTCAGCTTGCCGTTACGGACGGACTAACACAGCTGGCAAACAGACGGCGGTTTGACGATTACCTCCGGGACATGTGGCATCAGCACCAGCGCAAGAGAACCCCAATCAGCCTAGTTTTGGCGGACGTCGATTTCTTCAAACGCTACAACGATCGCTACGGCCATCTTGCTGGAGATGACTGTCTTGCGGCTGTGGGCCGGGTCCTATCCCATACAGTCCGTCGCTCTGCTGATCTTGTCGCCCGGTATGGTGGTGAGGAGTTTGCTGTAGTGCTGCCGCAGACGGACCAGGGCGAAGCGCTGATCATCGCTCGGCGTATCGGACGCGAGATTGAGCGCCTGCAGCTTGACCATCAGGGCTCTCCCTTCGGCATTGTGACGGTCAGTCTTGGCGTAGCTTCCCTACCTGGCTCCTCTGAAGAGCCCCCCGGTGCATTGGTTTTCGCTGCTGATCAGGCCCTCTATCGAGCGAAGGCGAAGGGCCGTAATTGTGTCTGTTAGACCCACTGCTGCTGCCCTGCGGCTTCAAGCAACAGGTTTGGTTTCAAGCAGCAGGGCCCATGGGCGGCAGGGTGCGGGAGTCTAGGAGGTCTCCAGCCTTGAGATTGCCCCCTCTAGCAGCGCCTGCCCTGCGGCTACTGATTCGATGCGACAGAGCTGGTCCCGCAGCTCCGCTGCGCCGGGGAACCCCTTGGCGTACCAGGCCATATGCTTACGAGCCTGACGAATGCCCCGCGCTCCTTTGTAGTCTACTAACATTTGGAGGTGCTCTTGGGCGCAGCGCAGCCGTTCTGCGGTGGTCGGCAAGGGCATGGGCTGGCCCTCGCGCAGCAGGTAGTCAATTTGGCCCACCAAAAAGGGATAGCCCAGGGTTCCTCTAGAGCACATGACCCCATCGGCTCCCGTTTGCGCCAAGCAGGCGATCGCGGCCTCCACAGAAAAGATATCTCCATTGGCAATAACCGGGATAGCAATGGATTGCTTCACTTTTGCAATCCAGTCCCAGCGGGCCGGTCCCGTATAGCCCTGGGCTCGGGTGCGACCGTGGAGGGTGAGCATTTGCGCCCCGGCGTTTTCCATGGCGCGGGCAAACTCGATGGCGTTGATGGTCGCGTCATCCCAACCGATGCGGGTTTTGACGGTGACGGGCACTGCCACCGCTTCCGCCACCGCCGCGACCAGGCTCACAGCCATATCCGGGTCCCGCAGCAGAGAGGAGCCACCGCCCTTTTTCGTGATTTTGTTCACCGGGCAGCCCATATTGATATCGATGGTGAGACTGCCTTGATCCACCGCGCGGCGGGCGGCTTCTGCCATAAAATCGGGGCGACAGTCAAACAGCTGAATACTCACCGGACGCTCGTCAGGGTCAATGTCCATCATTTGGGGCAGCGATCGCAGATGATGTAGTTCACTGGCGCTGACCATCTCGGTGTAGACCATGGAATCGGGTGCATAGCGGCGCACGAGTCGCCGAAAGACCAGATCGGTGACCCCTGAGAGGGGAGACTGCAGCACGCGGCTGGCGATGCTGAGCGACCCCACCTTTAGGGGGGCGGAAAGCTGCTGACGCAGGGCTGGCGGGACTTTCTCAGACAGGACCTCTGGTGGAACACATACAGACATAGGCTATTGCGGCGAGTAACGCGTTACTTTTGGTTAGTTTTGGTAAGAGATGTTTGCTATTATTACGAAGCCTACTTTTTAGCAACACTTTTGTGATGTCTTAGCGTTATCTTTAATGCTTTTCGTTTTCTTGTCGTGAAACCATAGCCCCCTCATAGTTCACAGCATGCCGCAATCAAAGCTTCGCAGAGCGATTGCTTTTCCTTTACATGTACTGATTGTGCTGCCGGTTCTACTACAGATTGTTGCCATCGCCGCGTTTGTGGGGATTTTGGTATTCCGCAATGGGCAGCAGACAGTGGAATCGATAGCGAGGCAGCTGATTGAGGAGACCAGTGGTCGGGTGGTCCAGGAGCTTGATGCTTATCTAAAGCTAGCGCAAGCGGTGAACAGAGACCATGCCGCTGCGTTCAATGCCGGCGCAATCACCCTTCAAAATCTAGATCAGCTGCATCGATATCTTATTTTAGACCTGAGACAGCACAGCAGTTTGACATCGCTGCTGTTTGTTGCGCCAGACGGCAACTTTAGAGGAGTCCATCGCGTTGAGCCAGCGCAGACTTCCTCTGGGTTTACAGCCATACGGGCAACTGAGCCACCCTATGAAGCATCGATTGCAACGCCTCAGATGCCCCAGGAGGTTGAGCTTTACAGCGTTGATGCTGCCGGTAATTTGGCGCGCCCCGTTTTCACGCTAAAGGATTTCGAAATCCGCGAGAGAGCCTGGTATCGCCAAGCGGTTGAACGTGGTGAGCCGGGCGTGAGCGAGCCATTTCGTATTGGCATGACCGACCTGCTGGCGGTCAACATACACATCCCGATCTATGACGAGGCTCAAGCCCTGCAGGGCGTATTTGGGGTCAACCTCAGCCTCCGTCAATTGAGCGAGTTTCTCAACCAACTGGATCTTAATGAGTCTGGAGCAGCCTTTATTGTTGATTCTAACGGGCAGCTGATTGCAGACTCTGTCGAGGGTAAGCTATACGCTGCGACTGTTACGCCGCCCGACGGTCTCTCCAGCACAGGGGGCGACGGGGTCTTTAGGCGACTGATGGCAAGCGAAAGCCATAGCGCCTTGGTCAGCGGTGCGGCTAAAGGCTTGATTGCTGAGTTCGGGCATTTCAAAAACATTCAAACCTCACGGCAGCGCTTAGTCCAAATCGAGAACAAGCGCCACTTTCTTCAAGTGACGCCGTACAGAGGAGTCCGTAGCCTCGACTGGTTCATCGTAACCGTTGTGCCTGAATACGACTTCATGGGCGATATCTACAGCAGCCTGCACCGCATGGCTCTTCTGGGCGCAGTGACGCTGCTAGGCGCGATCGCCATCTGCCTTAGGGTTGCCCATCGGGTGACCCAGCCCATTACCCGGTTGAGTCAGAGCGCCCAGCGGTTTACCCATGGGGATGTGGTTCATCAGGCCCATCCCACCGGGATCAAAGAAGTCAACGACCTGCAGCAGACGTTTTACCAGATGGCCTCTCAGCTAAGCGAGCTGCTCACCGACCTAGAGCGCCAGGTGGGGCAACGGACGGTGAAGCTGCAGCGCAGCGAAGCTGGCCTCAAGCAAGCGCAGCACATCGCCAAAATGGGGAGCTGGATATTCAACGTCGCCACAGGCAAGATCACCTGGTCTGAGGGGCTGCTGTGGATCTATGGCCTCAAGCAAGTTGAGCCGCCGCCCAGCTGCTTTGAATTCTTGACCTACCTGCCACCTGAAGAGCGAGCAGCGCTAAAGCGATCCATCACTCAGACCATCGAGCAAGGCCAGCCCTATGAAGTCGAGCATCGGTTTATCCGCCCAGATGGTAAAACGCTGTATGTCACCAATCGCGGGGAGGCCGTGTTTGATGAACAAGGCCAGGTTGTAGAGGTTGTGGGAACAGTAGCGGACATCAGCGATCGCAAGCAGGCGGAGCAGCAGCAGCAGCAGTACTTGGCGGAGTTGGCGGAGTGGCGCGAGCGCTACGAAATAGCGGCTCAGGCGAGTGGTCAAGTGCTGTTTGAATATGATGTTGCCGCAGATTTAGACACATGGGGGCCAAACACTGAGGAAATTCTGGGCTACCGTGCTGACCAAATGCCGAAGAGAATTGGCGAGTACATTGCGCTTATTCACCCCGAGGATCAGTCTCGATTCAACCAGCTGGTAGCCCATGTTCTCACCTCTCGCGAGCCCTACGAAATCGAATTTCGCTTCCGGAAGGCAGACGGAACCTACATCTGGGCCAAAGAGCAGGGTATCACTCGGTTTGGTGATGATGGCAAGGCGCAACAGGTGATCGGCTACGTCGCCGACATCAGCGATCGCAAGCAGCTAGAGCTAGATCTACAGGCCCTAGCCACCGTTGATGCCCTGACCCAAGTTGCCAACCGGCGAAAGCTAGAGACCTGCCTGGCACAAGAGTGGCAGCGGCACCTTCGGACCCAGCGTCCGCTGACCATCGTGATGATTGATATTGACTACTTCAAGCCCTTTAACGATCGCTATGGCCATCCCGCCGGGGATAGCTGCCTGCGTCAGGTGGCCCAAGCCTTAAAGGCCACGGCCCATCGCCCTGGCGATCTAGTGGCACGCTACGGCGGGGAGGAGTTTATGCTCCTCCTGTCTGAGACCGATATACCTGGCGCTATCGCAATGGCCGATCGAATCCAAGCTGCCCTTGCTGACCTAGCAGTCCCCCATTTAGACTCTAAAACCGGGCATGTCACCGTCAGTATGGGTGTTTTGGTGGTCTGGGTCTCCGATAGCATAACCCCTGATGCCGCCATTGCTGAGGCGGACGCCGCTCTCTACTGCGCTAAGCAAACCCGCAACACCTACTTTATTCAGCATATAACCCGCGACCCTCTCTAGATATCACGCCACTGGTCACCCCTACGCCATAAATCGGTCGGCATGGCCTCACTTGGCGGGCCTCACTTGGCGGGCCTCACTTGGCGGGCCTCGATGAGCAGGCCTCAATGAGCGGGCCTCGATGAGCGGGCCTCGATGAGCAGGCCTCAATGAGCGGGCCTCGATGAGCAGGCCTTGATGGGCGGGCCTCAATAGGCAACCGAGCTGCAGCCAACTTGAAGAGTTTAAAGATTTGAAGTCTAAGCCAGCCATAACATCAAGATGTCAACTATTCTATAGAGAATGTAATACGTGAAACACGGCTAAGCCATGAAAGTTTCTCTATACAGCCTGATCACGATTCCGTCAGTCCTGCAGATGGTGGTGCTGACAGCGACAGTGGCCTACATTTCACTTCACAAAAGTCGCCAAGCCGTTGAAGCGATCGCCAACCGCCTAACCGAGAAAACGAGCCTTTACGTGGTGAAAGAGCTCGATACCTACGTTCAGTCTGCCCATCAAATTAATCAGCAGTACCTCGGTGCTTTAGCTTCAAATGCGGTCAATCTACAGGATTTAGAGCAGTTTCATCGATACTTGCTGTCCCAGTTTCAGCAGCATGACACCTTAAGCGCAGTGCTGCTGGGGTTACCAACAGGAGAGTTTAGGACGATTCACCGCGACCAGGGTCAAGCTCGCGCCGCTGCTGGCCCCCAAAATCACGACGTCTCCCTGGTGGCGGGTCGCTCCAATCCGCAGTCTTCTGACGTCCTGACCCTCTATTCTGTTGACCAGGCGGGTCAGTTTGACCAACCGCTCAGAACCCTCCAGGACTTCGACGTGCGCGATCGCCCTTGGTATCGCCAGGCTGCCGAGACAGGGCAACCGGGCTGGAGCGGGCCGAACCACATGGGCATCTCAAACGTAGTCGGCATCAGCGCCTATACCCCCATCTATAGCGAGGCCCAAACCCTACAGGGAGTGGTCACCGCTGAAATCAGCCTAGATCGCCTGAGCGCGTTTCTCCGCCAGCTAGACATTGGCGCAACCGGCGAAGTGTTCATTATGGAGCGAGACGGACAGCTTGTTGCTGAATCTACGGATGATGAGTTTTGTCTGGCCCGAAATCGCCCTGAAGACACCATTGCCATGGAGCCCTGTCAGACGAGCTACCAGAGGCAGGCTACCGCAAGCAAAAACCCCACCATTCGCGCCATTGCAGACCATTTGCGCCAGCGCCACAGCGCCAGGGATTTGGCCTCGACTCAATCGCCGCTGCACTACAGCATGGTGATAAACGGCGATCGCTGGTTTCTTCAGATTTCGCCATACCGCAATGGCGACGGTATGGACTGGCTCATTGTCACCACAATATCCGAGACAGATTTTACGGCCAGCGCCAATGCGTCTCTCCGCAGCGCCATTGGCCTATCTCTAATGACTTTGACCGTGGCGATCGCCCTAGGAACCTGGATTGTCCAGCGCATCGCCCGCCCTTTGGTTACCCTCAGCCGCGATGTCCAAGCCTTGGAGCGCAATGATTTTGCGCCTTCCGGTCGGCTGAACTCCACATGCATCAAAGAAGTTGATTCGCTGCAGTCCTCGTTTCACCACATGGCATCTCGGCTCAGAATCTTGCTGCAGACCCTAGAGCAGCAGGTGTCGGAGCGAACGGCTGCCCTCGCTAGCCGCGAAGCCGACCTCAAACAGGCCCAGCGCATGGCCCGCACGGGAGCCTGGGCGATGGATGCCGCCACAGGGCAAATCAGCTGGTCCGAGGAACTGCTGCACATCTACGGTCTAGATGTGCTGGAGACAAGGCCCGACTATTCCAGCTTTTTGACCTACCTGCCTCCTGAAGACAGCAGTGAGCTAGGGCAGGCAGTAGACCAGGCCATCGCGGCGGGCACAGCCTACGAAGTTGAATACCGCTTTATTCGGCCTAGCGGAGAGGTGCTTCACGTCATCAGTCGTGGGGAGGCCGTTTTAGATGACCAGGGCAATTTGCTAAAGCTCGTAGGCACCGTCACAGACATCAGCGATCGCAAGCGGACAGAGCTGGACTTGCTGCATCAAAAAGAGCTGTTTCGTCAGGTGACGGAGACCATTCGGGAAGTGTTCTACGTCTTCGACCTGACCAGCAATCGCCACCTCTACGTCAGCCCGGCCTACGAGGAGGTGTTTGGCTGCTCGGTCGACGCCCTGTACCAGAACCCCAAGGCTTGGCAGGATGCGCTTCATCCAGAGGACAGAGAACGGGTGCTCCGTGAGGACAACATCACCTACAAACTTGGCAATTTGGTCTCCCAGTACCGTATCGTTCACAGCGATGGGACAACGCGATGGATTGAAGACAAAAAATTTCCGGTTTATGACGACACCGGGCAGGTCTGCACAGTGATTGGCACAGCGGAAGATATCACGACCCGCAAACAAGCCGAGCTAGAGCTAGAGCAGCGCAATGCCCAACTGACCCAGCTTGCGGTGCTCGACAGTTTGACCCAAGTGGGCAACCGCCGTCTGCTAGAGTCAACCCTCACCTCAGAATGGCAGCGCCACCTCAACATTAAAAAAACTATCGCCGTGATGATGCTGGATATTGATCACTTCAAAGCGTTCAACGATCGGTATGGCCATTTGGCCGGCGACGAATGCCTCTGCCAGGTTGCCCAAACCCTCAAGGCCTGTGCTGCTCGCCCCCTCGATTTGGTCAGCCGCTACGGTGGGGAAGAATTCGCCATTGTGTTGCCAGAAACCGACGCAGAGGGGGCAGCGGCCATAGCGCGCCGTATTCAGCGGGCGATCGCCCAGCTCGAGATCTCGAATCCAGATGTGGGGGAGACCGAGCTGCTGACCGTCAGCATAGGCATTGCCATCGTCCAGATCTCTGCCCAGGTGACCCCGGCGATCGCCATCGCTAGGGCAGATGCCGCCCTTTACCAGGCCAAGCAAACCCGCAACACCTACTGCATGGCCGCTCTCGAATAGCTGCCTAGCCATGAAACCCGCTGGCGCAAGGTGCAGTTAAAGCGCTCTATGAGGTTGGTCTTGCCGCCTATCATTATTCCAACGCAAGAGTTGATTCGGCTGAGACATTGATGATATGGTCAGGCAGTCTCTCAATTATTGTCTCAACGTTACCTCGTCATCACTATGGGTCAGCAACAAGATAACTTCATGGGTGGCTTCTTAATCGGCGCTATTGTCGGCGGCGTTTTGGGAGGGGTGACGGGGGTTTTGGCATCTTCTCGCCTTAGCAATGGACCAGCTGCAGAGAAAGACGATGAGCGATCGCGAACCATCGGCCATGTGGGCAGTCGCCGTATGGAATCAACTCGGCGGGGTTTAGAAGACAAAATTGCCCAGCTCAATGAGGCTATTGATGACGTTCGTCAGCAGCTCAACAATGTCGAAGTCAGCAGCGACAACGGTGACCAGGCAATTGTCAACGATGGCCCGTAGTTTGGACTAGAATGCAAAAAAGACTATTGCTACTTGTGAGGACATCTTTAGAATCGCCATGATTAGTCTAATTGCTGAATCAATTGCAACGTTCCTATCTATCTACTCGCTGCTGCTAATTATTCGCATTTTGCTGAGCTGGTTTCCCAACATCGACTGGATGAACCAGCCCTTCGCTGCGCTGAGCCAGCTCACCGATCCCTACCTCAACCTTTTCCGCTCAATCATCCCATCATTAGGCGGCATCGATTTTTCCCCGATTCTGGCGATTCTGGCGATTCAGTTTGCTCAAAGTCTCATGGCGCAGGTTCAGGCGGCTAGCCTCTCCCGCATGCTCTACTAGAGTCTCAAAATTAGCGCCTCGGAAAACCTATCGTTCCGGGCTGATATATTCTTCTGCGGTTGGGCTCCCCTGTAGCCCAACCGCAATCCTTTAGCGCCTCGGCATGCTGTCCCTAAGCTGATGCGATCGCCGATATTCTGAGAAGGGCGTCGACTATCGGCGCACCCGCCCGGTAAACCCTGACGCCTTGAACTGCTTTAGCTTCAGCGGGGTTGGCTGGTTTGCGGCTACGCTGATGCGAATGGAGAAGTCGCTGACGCCGGGAGGCACTTCGTCGATGGAGCCCACTCGGGTACGGTTCTGAAACACTGGGTTGTTGTTGGCATCATAAATGCGGCCAAAGACATCTGCGTTCAGCACAGGCTTACCGGTATCGTTGTTTGCTTTGCCCACAATGAGGTAGCAATCTGCTTCCGCGACGCTGCCTGCGCTGACCATCCCTGTTGATAATTCCGGGGGGCAGTTTGTGTATGACACATCGAACAGTTTGACCTGGGTCAACGCTCCGGCAGTGGGTGACCAGATGCAGCTTATTGCCCACAGGCAGCTAGCGAGGACGCCAGTGAGAATGGCCTGGTGACGCGATCGGCGGAGCGTAGGCTGAAGCATAGGTTTGATGGTTGTCAACGTTGATGTCTGATTTGCTGTCTGAAAGTGGGAAGTAGTCTTTCCTCATTAGCTTATCGCGCTTGTCTACCATCAGCGTCAATGTGGCTGAATTTTGAAATCACCGGGAAGGCGACTGCTGCTGGTGCTGTCCTGAATCTGCTGTACCATAGTTTGCTATAGCCATAGGATCCTTGACCCCTCGTATGAGTCAGTCTGAGATCAATGCAGCGCTGCAGGCCGCATTTCGCCAATGTCGCCTGATGGGCTACGGCCTAACTGAGGCACAGCAGCACCTTCTTTGTCAGGTTGTTTCCCAGCAGCTGGGGATAGCTGGCGACTCGGGGGCATGCCGTGACAACCCTCTCGATGAGCTTACTGCTGAGGAGCGCCAGCAGCTGATCCAATATATTCAGCAGTCTCGACGTCAGCCCCTCTCCTGGAAGATTCTGTTGCTCAATGACTGGCTCAGCGGGTCCACATCTGGCAAGGTGCAGTTCGTTCGCGATCGCTACGGGCTGCAGTGGCTCGATCGAGTTGAACCAAGGCACCTTGCCGTTTACTTGGACGATGGTGAGGTTCCTCTACGCGTGGGCGATCGCATTGAGGTCTCCAATGGTCTGTGGGAGTGGGTCCAAGAGCAGGGGCCTTGTCAGCGGGAGTGGGTGACCTGTCAGGTGGTGAATCTATCTGATGGCTGTGATGAGAGCAGGGCGCTGGAGGAACAGGACTGCAGCGCGGTAGTCCGTTTTGCCAATGGGATGGAGTATGAGATTCAGGGCCTATATGACTGGAATCGCTACCAATGGCGGCGGCAGCGGACAGCGGATTGAGCAACATTCTGTTGCCCTCAGGGTTGAGATGCCCCACTCGCAGCAAACGTCTCCAGCGAGGTCAGCTCTATCCTCTCGTCGTCTGCTGCCTGCTGCCGGTCTGCCTCAACGTTGTACCCCCAGTCCGCCAACAGCAGCCGCACCTGGCCCAAGTCCGGCTGCTGCGCCACGGCTAACAGCGCCTTGAGCCTGTCCTCAATAAACCACACCGACTCAGCCTGATACTTATCGATCAGGTCTCGTAACGTCTCGTACTTGGGCCGCTTGACCTCTTTGCCAAAGATTTGCGCTTCCGGCATCGTCACCCCAGAGCGAGCCAGCAGCTGTTTGACAAACCGTCCTTCCTTGGTGGTGATAATCACCGTCTGGGTGTCCGACTCCAGCCGCTGCCCCAGATACTCCACCATGCCAGGATAGAAGCGATGCTGAGCCAGCCAGCCGTCTAAATCGTCGCGAATCCACTCGTCGCGAACTCCGTCTACTGCCGTCGCCAGCCGCTTGGCGGCGATCCCCTCTGCAGTGATGCGATCGCGAGCAATAGTAGGCCAATCTGCCAAAATGTCGTCATGGGCGACATCCAGCAGCAGCGATCGCAGCAGGACGGGCATTTCCCAGCCGGTTTCAATCACAGGGCGGAGGGGGTAAAACCGCTCTGCCAATCCGTTGGGGGGCGTCGTGCTTTGGGGAGACCAAATCTGACAATAGGCTCGCCAAGACGTTTGAAAGTACTCCATTAGGCCATCGCAAATCACACCGTCAAAGTCGAGTGCCAGTAGAGCGGGAGGCTGTAGATTAGTCATCGTTGTGCTCATCGTCGTAGAACCGTAATCAACATAGTCGCCTATCGTCAGCTCACGGCATCTCTTGGAAGGCATGGGTCGGTGATCCACAGACGTCGGTACTCAAGGCAAACAGATCCCCAGAGTAGAAGCTCTGCTCGATTTCAGTTTCGCTAAGCCCTACGGAAGCCGTCGTGATGTATAGGGTCTGGAGCTTGGGGCCGCCAAAGGTGCAGGAGGTGGGGCGCTGTACCGGCATATCGATCTGCGCCATCTTCTGACCCTCTGGGTCGAAGCGCTGCAGCCCCCAGCCGTCCCACATGGCCACCCAGAGGCAGCCCTCAGCATCTACCGTCAGTCCATCTGGAAAAGCATTTCCCGCCGTCAGGTCAATATGGACCCGCCGGTTGGCGATCGCGCCGCTGCCCAGATCAAAGTCATAGACAAAAATCTGCTGCAGGGGTGAATCGGCCAAGTAAAACCGCTTTTGGTCTGGGCTCCAGCCCAAGCCATTGGAAATTGTTAGGTCTGTTTCCATGACCTGCAAGGTACCATCTGGGTCATAGCGATAGAGACTGGCCTCCGGCCCGACTCGCGACATGGAGCCAAACCAAAAGCGCCCTGCGGCATCGCACTTGCCGTCGTTGAACCGGTTGTTGGGTAAATCGGCCTCTATGGACTGAACCAGCTCTGTCTCACCGGTCTGCAGATCGAGAAACGCCAGACTGTGGCGCTGGGCCATAAGTATGCGATTTTGCGTGGTGAGGGCGATCGCCCCGATGGTGTCTGCGACTGCCCAGTAATCTGCCGCTCCGGTATTGGGGTCAAACCAGTGAACGCGATGGTTGTAGATATCGACCCAATACAGACGCGATGAGCCGTCGTCCCAGAGAGGGCCTTCTCCCAAGCGAGCACGGGCGGTAAAAACAGGTTTGACAGAAGCCATAGCGAGGTATTGCAGCTGAAGATGTAGGCATATATTGCGAGGGTTGTCGGCAAACCCCTGGCAGGTCGCTGGCAACTGCTCAGGAACAGTCGCGACGGGACAGATCGCCGTTGGGCATAACGGTATTGCAAAGGACAGCCTGTCGAATATCGATGCCCCGCAGGGTTGTTCCCACCAGGTTGGCATCCTTGAGATTTGTCTGCTGCAGGATTGCCCCTGTCCAGTCAGCGTTCTCCAGGTTAGCGCCCTGTAGGTTGGCTTCCGTTAGATTGGCCTGACCCAGATAGGCTCCCATGAGCTGAGCGTTCCGTAGGTCTGATTGGGTCAGGTCAACCTGGGCTAAATTGGCGTTTGAAAGCAGCGCCTCCTCCAAGGTCGCCCCGGCTAAATTTGCCGCAAACAGGTCGGCCCCTGTCAAATCGGCTCGACTGAGATTGGCATTGGATAGCTCAGCAATTTTGATGTCTGCCCCCGCCAAATCAGCATCAGCTAAATCAGCATCCAGGAGAATGCAGACCGGGCAGTCTTTCGTGGTGAGCAGCATGTCTACATCGGCTTCAATGTAGGCCCAGCTCGGTCCAGCCCATCCGAGGATAACAATGCAGCTGAGACCAAGCGCTAAAAAGTATCGAATCATAGCTTATTCTGTGCGATCGCCATCTTTATGCTTACCATACGGCCAGCCCCGTGGTGTCACAAAACTAACGACACCAGCCCAATCATGCCGTTACTGTGCCAGCGAAATGCCCCATTACACTCTGATACGATTTATCCCACCCTCATACCTAGCTCAGACTAGGTCTCTATTGTAAGAACATGGACTGAATTGCACGCCGGTTTGGCTGTTGTTTGAGCCCAGCTGAGCATCAGCATCTAGGACGTTACTGCCATGACAAAACTACGATTTACAACTTCAATTTCCCAGGTTGCACTCCGAAGTATAGCGGCAGCATTGGGGCTAGCGGCGGTTGGGGTTATGACACCTGCAGCGCTAGCTCAGCTGACGCCATCGGAATCCACATTGGCGGAGTCAGCTGCCGCCAATGTGGGTAGTGAAGCGCTGACAACACGGCCTGTTCAGGTCTCTCTTTCCGATCTGGTCGATTTCCAGTCTGACCACATTCGCGTGGAAGACCGGCCCACGTTAGTGTTTAGCTTGGGCGAGCCTGTAACAACATCACGGGAACAAATTCAGGAGAACAAGCCTGAAAATTCTAATGTTATTCACTTCCCCTTAGAAAACTAAGCCTCGTAGGATATCAACGCTCTCTATAGTCCCATCAGCTCCTTATTTGTGATTCCTTCACAGAGGGGCAAAAAAGTTGACCACAGCATTATTTTGTCACATCACATTACGACCTTCGGGATTGGGGACTATGGCTGTGTAGTGATCCTATAGATACGGAGCAACCCCATCACAAGAGGTGACACCATGTTTATGACTTTATCCTCCGACCTTGCCGACGGCATGCTCGTCGTTGGCGTTGTTAGCGCGGCCAGCGCCCTACTGGGTCCGCTGTTTTGGTGGGCTTTGACAACGCCCATCACATGGCCGAAAAATGCGGCGACTCGCGCTTGATTCAGTGCGGTAGACCTATCCACTTAGCAGTGCTTCCACGAACTCGTAGCTAGAGAACGGCCGTAAGTCCTCAATGCCTTCCCCAGCCC
>JGI12210J13797_11540562_pt1 | contig 21990 bp, 17 predicted proteins | sample ElkSlonscriptome_3_FD_13797 | JGI IMG/M metagenome (IMG submission 13797)
CAGTCGCCTCATCCAGCAGCAGGGCCTCGGGCAGGTTCGCCAGCAACCGCGCGAGCGCCAGACGTTGGCGCTCGCCGGTGGACAGTCTGCTCACCGTCCAGCCGAGCACGTCGGCGTCGAACCCGAGCTGGCGCAACAGATCGATGGTATCCCAATGATGCTCGCTGTTCGCGGCGTCGCCCCCTGTCTGCTGACCCGAGCCCGGGAAATGCGTCCCGACCGTCTCGCCCCACCAACCCGATTCGGCCGGCAGCAGACCGACCCGCCGTCGCCATTCCGGAGCACTGAGTGTTGAACGCGACAACTCGCCGACAAAGGCGTCGCCGTCATTGGGGTCTAAGTCCGCCACCGCTCTTAGCAGCAGGCTCTTGCCGGCACCCGACGTCCCGGACACGAACACCAGCCCGCCCGCAGCGATGGTCAAATCCACCGGCGCAAGCAGCCGCGGATGTAGGCGCTCGAGTCGCAGCGCGGCCATCAGCGGCGGACGTAGAGCAGGTCGCGAACGCGGTGCCCGAGGCGCTCGCCGCGACGCTCGAACTTGGTCAACGGACGTGAGGCCGGTCGCGGCGCATAGTGACCACGACCGGCGCTGTTGATAAGCACATCATTAGCAGCATCGAGCACGACGAGCATGTGTTCGGCATAGGGTTCCCAGTCGGTGGCGGCATGGAACAGGCCGCCCGACGCCAGCGCCCGCGCAGCCAGGGCAACAAAGGCCGGTTGCACGATGCGTCGTTTGTGATGGCGCTTCTTCGGCCAAGGGTCTGGAAAGTACAGATGCACCGCCGTCAAACTCGCCGGAGCGAGACCTTCGCGCAACAGGGCGACGGCGTCCTGGCGCAGCACGCGGAGGTTGGTGAGACCCAAGCGCTCGATCTCGAGCAACAGGTGCCCGACGCCGGGCCGATGGACCTCAAGACCCAGGAAATTGCGCTGCGGTTCCGTCGCGGCCATCCGCGCCAGCGACTCGCCATTACCGAAACCGATCTCCAGCACGATCGGGTTGGCGTTGCCGAACAATACCGGCAGGTCCAAGTTCTGCCCCGGCTGCCAGTCGCAGCCCCAATGCGGCCACAACTGCGCAAAGGCGCGCTCCTGCCCGGGCGTCAGTCGCCCCTCGCGCAGGACGAAACTGCGGATCGCGCGATGGTGGGAAGGGACCGTCAATTCGCTGCACATCGCGTTGGCTTTGCTGCCGATTGGGCACCCATGATGTTGATCCGTGTCCGCGCTCAGCCTAGATACTGCACCGCTCTGCCGCCGTTATCCGCCGCAAGTCTCCTATCGCCAGCCGAACGAGATCGAGGCCTGGGCGCGGAAACTCGGCGCCGATTGTCGCGTCATCGATGGCGATCTGCATGACGACTTTGCCGTGGCGCTGACGCGACCCGGTTGAAACCCCGTCCATGCGCGGCAGTTCGAGGCGGTGTTTCGATTCCCGGAAATCGCCTTAGAAGAACATTCCGTCGATCGGCGACGACGCTGAGGCAAAGCGCTTGGCCTGCATGCGCCCGGCCAGAAAGGCCTCGCGCCCGGCCTCAATACCCTTGCGCATGGCGCTTGCCATCAGCACCGGGTTCTCGGCAGCGGCGATGGCCGTGTTCATCAACACGCCGTCGCAACCGAGTTCCATGGCCAGCGCGGCGTGCGAAGCCGTGCCGACGCCGGCATCGACCAAGATCGGCACCGAGGCGTTCTCGACGATGGTGAGGATGTTGAGCGGATTGCGGATACCGAGGCCGGAGCCGATGGGCGCAGCCAGCGGCATCACGGCGACACAGCCAATGTCTTCGAGCTGCTTGGCGATGATCGGGTCGTCGTTGGTATAGACCATCACGTCGAACCCGTCCGCGACCAATATCCTGGCGGCCTCGAGAGTGGCGATCGCGTCCGGGAACAGGGTCTTCTGATCGCCCAGCACTTCCAGCTTGACGAGATTGTGGCCATCAAGCAATTCACGCGCCAGGCGGCAGGTACGCACGGCGCTGTCGACGTCGTAGCAGCCAGCGGTATTCGGCAGGATGGTGTATTTGCTCGGCGGCAGCACGTCCAAGATGTTCGGCTCATCGGCGTTTTGGCCAATATTGGTCCTGCGCACGGCGACGGTGACGATCTCCGCGCCGCTGGCGGCGATGGCACGGGTGGTCTCGTCCAGGTCCTTGTACTTGCCGGTGCCAACCAACAGCCTCGATTGATAGGTGCGACCGGCGACCGAAAAGCTGTCGGTGGTCAAGGAATCGGCGGTGACGCCATCTGCATTGGGAGTGTGTGCGGACATCGGGCTAAGCGGTCTCGACGTTGGGAAGTGGCTGAATGCACCGCGCCGACGGCTCGAATGGCGAACAAGTCTGACGCGGCATCTGGACCCGTCTCGGCGGCGTGCGCGGCGAACATGTCGCGGCTGATCATCTCAGCGCTCGCAGGACCGCCAGCATAACCGATACGGCGTGGCCCGAACCCTGCGCTTTGCCAGTGAGTCGGATGGCGAGCGTTCCGCCGTTGCCCTGCCCCTGTCAGCCGCCGCCGACGGCGCGGATAATCTCCACCCGATCATTCGCCGCCAGCCGGTGGCTGTCGAACTGGCTGCGCGGCACCAGCTCGTGGTTGACCTCGACCGCGAGGCGCTTGCCGGCAAGGTCCAGTTGCTCGATCAGCCCGGCCATGCTCAGATCGTTTGGAATATCGGTAGAAGCCCCGTTGACGGTAATCTGCATGAGTGGATCGCGTGCCTCGCTGATTGGTCGAAACGGAAATTTTACAATAGACTCTCGCGGTCGCGACAAGCTCGCATGCGGCGTGCGTCGCGCCACCAGATTGCTTGACGGCGCAAAATGTTTGCGGATGAGTCTAATCGAGCATGGCAGAAATCCCGAGGCCGTTCGTTGTGGTTGTCGTAATCGACCCGCGGTACGTCGGTCTGAGGCATCGCGTCGCTGACTGAAAAGCTTGATGCTCGGTAAACATTATCACGACTGACGGGGGCGGACCATTGAACGGCTGGTCGGAGGATCTCATTCCGCTGGAGCGCGCATCGACGCTCGACGGGTTGTTTTACCAACGCGTGCGGCGCTCCCCGGAGCGCGTCGCCTACCGTTGGCACGAGCGCGCCAGCAACGGCTGGCGCGCAATCACCTGGCGCGAGACCGCGGATCAGGTTGCGCGCTGGCGCGAAGCGTTGCTGGCGGAAGGCTTGAAGCCCGGAGACCGGGTCGCGATCCTACTGCGCAACTGCCCGAACTGGGTCATCGCCGATCAAGCCGCCCTCTCGCTCGGTCTGGTGACGGTGCCGCTGTACACCGACGACCGCGCCGACAATGCCGCCTACATCCTCAACGACGCCGCTGTGCGGCTGCTGGTGATTCAGGATGCCAGTCGCTGGAAACGGCTGGCGACCGTTGTCGGCAAGCAGCCCTGGCCACAGCGAGTGGTGCTAATAGAAGATGCCGACGCCGCTGCACGGGCAGCGGCTCAGGACCCGCGTGTCGTCGTCTCCGGCCGCTGGCTCCCAGCGAGCGGCAAGCACTTCGAGCAACGCGGCGGCGACCCGGACGAACTCGCCACGATCGTCTACACGTCCGGCACGACCGGACGCCCCAAGGGAGTGATGCTGAGTCATCGCAACATCCTCCATAACGCACACGGCGGACTCAAGCTAATCGACGTCTATCAGCAGGATGAGTTCCTGTCCTTCTTGCCGTTATCGCATATGCTGGAGCGTACCGGCAGCTATTACCTGCCGATGATGGCCGGTGCGTCCGTGGCCTATGCACGCTCCGTCGCTCAGCTCGGCGAAGACCTACAGACCATCCGCCCGACCCTGATGATCGCCGTGCCGCGCGTGTTCGAGCGCGTCTACCAGCGTGTCAACGACCAATTGCGCAAGCGCCCGGCGCCCGTGCGCTGGCTGTTCGAACTCGCCGTCAAGGTCGGCTGGATCGCATTCGAGCACGGTCAGGGCCGCCACGGCTGGCATCCGTTGTTATTGCTGTGGCCGTTTCTGCGTCGCAAGATCGCGAAACCGGTCATCGACAAACTCGGCGGACGCCTGCGCGGCGCCGTCAGCGGTGGCGCGCCGCTGCCGTTCGACGTGGCACGCGTCTTCATCGGACTCGGCCTGCCGTTGCTGCAGGGCTATGGGCTTACCGAAACCAGCCCGATCATTGCCGTCAACCCGATCGAGGACAACCGCCCCGACAGCGTCGGTATGCTGCTGCCCGGCCTGCAGGCACGCATCGGCGCCGATGACGAACTGCAAGTCAAGGGCCCGTGCAACATGCTTGGCTACTGGAACAACCACGCCGCCACCACCAAGGTGCTCGATGCCGACGGCTGGCTCAACACCGGCGACCAGGCCCGCATTGAGGGCCGCCACTTCTACATCACCGGCCGAATAAAGGACATTCTCGTGCTCTCCAACGGCGAGAAGGTGCCACCAGCCGACATGGAGATGGCCATCAGCTTCGATCCCCTGATCGAACAGGTACTGGTCATCGGCGAAGGCCGCTCCTATTTGACCGCGCTACTCGTCTTGAACGCGGATCTCTGGACCAGCCTCGCGCGTGAACGTGGGCTCGACCCAGATAAGCCTGAGAGCCTGGATGATCCTCACCTGCTCAAGGAGATGCTAAAGCGCATCCGCGACGTGCTCGCCGATTTTCCTGGCTACGCCAAGATTCGCCGCGTCACGCTGACGTTGGAACCCTGGTCCATCGACAACGGGCTGATGACGCCGACCATGAAGGTCAAACGCGGCCAAGTGGTGCAGCGGTACAAGGAAGCGATCGGTAAGATGTACGAGTTGAATATCTGAGGCATCGACATGTCCATCGCCGAGACCAGACCACCCAGCATCGAACACCCCCCGGTCTTTCTGCTCGCTGTAGACGCCTATCATCGGATGATCGAGGCAGGCATCTTCGACGCGGATGACCGGGTTGAGCTGATAAACGGCGAACTGCGCGCCATGCCGCCGATCGAGGCCGACCACGCGGGCAAGAACAAGCGCATGAACGATCTGCTGACCATGCGCGCGGGTCGCAAGGCGCTGGTTGCGGTACAGGACCCACTCACGTTGCAGCAGCACTCGGAGCCGGAGCCGGACCTGATGCTGCTCCGAGCGCGCGACGATTTCTACCAGCGAGAGAACCCAACGCCGGCCGACACGCTCCTGGTCGTGGAGATCGCGGGCAGCTCACTGCGCCACGACCGGGAAGTAAAGATTCCCCTCTACGCCGCCCCCAAGATCCCAGAGGTCTGGTTAATCGACCTGAAGCACCAGCGCCTGGAGCTGTTCCGGGACCCCGGACCCGACGGCTACCGGCAAATTCTCAGACCAGACGCACGTCAAGTCGTTGCGCCGCTACTCCTGCCGGATCTGCGGATTGGCGTCGAAGAGATTTGGTAATCGAGCCTTGCCGCAGCGCCGCGGCGGCTCTACAATCCTACGCTTCGCGGGTGTAGTTCAATGGTAGAACAGGAGCTTCCCAAGCTTCTAACGTGGGTTCGATTCCCATCACCCGCTCCACTTCCCCCTTCGCCATGCAGCGCCTGTACCAAGCCGCCGACCGCATCGAGGCCCAGCTGCTGAGCGACTTCCTCGACCACCACCTGGTCGACAACACCATCCTCGGTGACTACCTCTCCGGGGCGCTGGGCGAGCTGCCGGCGGATATCTATCCGAGCGTCTGGATCGTTCATAACGACGACCTTGCCCGCGGTCGCGAGCTCTTGCAGCGGTTCCTCGCCGACGCTGCCCGCGATGCCGGCCATTCCTGGGTGTGCCACGGTTGCGGTGAGTTGATCGACGGCAGCTTCGACCTATGCTGGCATTGCGGCGGCGACCGCGAGACAGACTGAGGATCAGAGATGTCCAGAACCCTGAAGACCGGACTACTGTTGCTCGCCGTATCGCTGTTTGTGGCGCTGAGCCTTGTCTTGGGCTTGAGCGCTGCATCACCAATGCTGTTCAAACGGTTTGGAATCGCCCAATCCATTGAGGCCGCCGTGTTCGATGCCACCGGCCATCGTCTGCAGATCCGCAACGAGCCAAGGCTGCGTCTGCTGCCTGATCTGCTGCCTGATCTGCTGGTAGAGCTCGGACCGCTGACCATCGAAGCCGAGCAAGACGGGCATCCACCGCTGGCGCAGGCCGCGCTGCTGCGAGTCCGGATTGCCGGTCTGCCGCTGCTGACCGGTCGCGCCGAGTTGCTCGGAGTCACGCTCGACGGGGTACAGATGTCGGCGCGTAGCGGTCATACCGTTGGCGATCTCGATCGCGAGAAGGCGCAATCGGTGGAGACCCCGCCCGCCCCCTACGCCAGGCAGCCGCTCATCGGCAACGCGCATCTTCAGCTGCGCTACCCGAACGGCGGCACCAGTTGGTCCCTCTTCTCGCTCGGCGATGGACCTATCCAGACTGGCAGCGCCGGACAGCTCGACGCCGTCATCGAGTTGGCAGGCGCCGAACCAACCCTGCAAGGGACGCTCAGGCTCGGCGCCGCCATCGAGCCGTCCCCGGACCTGACCATGCTCCGCATCGCGGGGCTGCAACTGCGCGGTTCGGACCTGGCCGTCGGCGAAGGCCGCAAGCTGGCGCTCGCGCTGGACGCGGACATCGACTATCGGTTCGACGACCACAGCTGGCGCATCGACGACCTCGTACTGACCTCCGGGACGCTGCATCTCGACGGCGATCTCGCCCTGACACCCAGCGAGCACGCCCGCGTCATCAGCGGCGGGTTCGAGATCGCCGGGTTCGATCTACGCGCCTGGATGCAGGACCACGGCTTCGGGCCTGGCCGCGGCCTCCTGTCGACGCTGCGTTGCACCGCCGCGCGGGGCCGTTTCGCGCTCGACGGCAATGATCTGCTGCTCGAACCGGTGGTGCTGCGCATCGACGAGACCCATGCGGTGGGCGCCCTCGCGGCGCGATTTCGCCCCATGCCCACGCTGGCGCTGGCGCTAGCGCTCGACGGCATCGACCTCGATCGTTATCGAGCGCCAGAACCGGCGGGCGACCAGAATCGCGCCCTGCCAGCACCAGACCCCGCGTCAGACGCAATCGCATCCTCGATGTTCCGCGCCGACTGCTCGCTTTCGGCCGATGGCACCATCGCCGCCGTGGACCTGCCTGTGCTGCCCGCGCAAGCGGAGCTGGTCGCGCACATCGAGGCCGGCATGCTGCAGGTCGACCGGTTGCGTTACGGCCAGGTCGCCGTTGAGATCCAGGGTGAAGACGCCCTGGTTGGTGCCGACGTCGAGGTCGCGGATTTCTACGGCGGTCAGCTCGCGGCCCGCTTGGATCGCGACGCGCGCATTGCCGACGCCCCGCGCCAGACCCTGCGCGGCCGGGTCGCCGACATCGACGTCGCCGCGCTGCTGACGGACCTGCAGGGGACGGCGCCGATTTCCGGCATCGGCAACATCAGCGCCGAGTTGGCCGGCAGCGGCCTCGATGCCGCGGCGCTTAAGGCGGACCTATCCGGCACCGTCACCGTGGACGTCCGCGACGGTCGTCTGCTCGGGCTCGATCTCGCCCCACTGGTCACCGCGGCGGGCGGCGATGCCGCCGACGCCGTCGCGGCCGCCGAGTTCTCCACCTTGAGCGCCACGGCGACCGGCAGCGACGGACAATTTCTCAGTCACGACATCGACGCGCGATCGCCGATGTTGCGGGTCAGTGGCCAGGGCCGATTCGACGTGCCGAAGGAGACGCTAGACCTCGACTTGGAAGCCGTTTTCGTGGATCAGCCGGAGGGCCGCGGAGCGCGCGGGCTCGGCGGAATTCGCGTACCGGTGCGCGTCGTCGGCGACTGGCAGCAACCGGCCTGGCGCCCCGACCTCGGCCCGGCCCTTCGCGAAGGCGCCCGGCGGTTACTCGACCGCAATCGCGACGCGCTGAAACAGCTCGAGGAGCGCACCGGCATCGAGGGGCTGGAACAGGGACTGCGCGGATTGCTCGGATTCTGATGTCGAAGGGCCTGCTGCAGGCGTCGCCGCAACCACACTGGCAGCCGGACGCGTTCGCCGCCGCCGTTCTCGACTGGTTCGACCTGCACGGCCGCACCGATCTCCCTTGGCAGCAACAACCCACGCCCTACCGGGTGTGGGTATCCGAGATCATGCTGCAACAGACACAGGTCGGCGTCGTGATCCCCTACTTCGAACGCTTCATGACTGGCTTCCCGGACCTAGCAACACTGGCCGCCGCGGATCAGGATGACGTGCTACACCTCTGGTCCGGGCTCGGCTACTACGCCCGCGCGCGCAACCTGCACCGGGCAGCCAAGGCAGCCACGGACCGGCACGCCGGCGCACTCCCAACGGACCTCGATACCCTGCAATCGCTGCCCGGCATCGGCCGTTCAACAGCTGGTGCCATCCTGTCGCTCGCGCTCCGCCAACATCATCCGATCCTCGACGGCAACTGCAAACGCGTGCTCGCGCGTTGCTTTGGCGTCGACGGCTGGCCCGGCCGCTCCAGCGTCCTCAAGCAACTCTGGCAGCTGGCAGAGACGCTGACCCCCGCGGACGGCGTCGACCGATTCAATCAAGCAATGATGGATCTGGGCGCAACGCGATGCACACGCCGAGCGCCCGACTGCATACGCTGCCCGCTGAGCGAACACTGTGTCGGCTTCCGCCAGGGCAACCCGATGGCCTACCCGGCCCCGAAGCCCAAGCGCACCAACCCGATCCGGCAGACCCAGATGCTGCTCGTGATCGACCCCAGCGGATGCGTGCTACTGGAACGGCGGCCACCGAGTGGCGTTTGGGGCGGCCTTTGGGTACCGCCGGAGCTAGCGCCGGGCCAAAATGCGGACGATTGGTGCCGCGCGCATCTCGGCAGCAGCAGCGCGCCGCTTGAAATGTTGCCCCGCCGGCGGCATACCTTTTCCCACTTTCAACTCGATCTCCAGCCCCTAGTCGCCCATCTCAACGACCCGCCCACGGTCGTCGCGGATAATGGCGCACAGGCATGGGTCGACCCCGCCACCCCCTGCGGTATCGGCCTACCGGCCCCAATCCGACGCCTGCTGCAAGAGATAGCCAAACCGAGATCTCCCGGCGCTGGCGACCAAATCAACCACGACGACAACGGAGAACTTTCATGACCCGCATGGTGAATTGCGTCAAGCTCGGCCGCGAGGCCGAAGGACTGGACCGGGTACCCTACCCGGGCGATCTCGGAAAACGCGTGTTCGAGAACGTCTCGAAACAGGCCTGGGCAGAGTGGCTGAAGCATCAGACCATGCTCATTAACGAGAACCGCCTGAGCCCGATGGACCCAAAGGCGCGCAAGTTCCTTGAAGAGCAGATGGAACAGTATTTCTTCGGTGAGGGCGCCACAGTGCCTGAAGGTTATGTGCCACCGAAGGAGTAATCTCCCGGCCGCGTCGGCGCGGACTCGGCACCTCGAGTCGAGTTTGGCTGCATTGCCGCCGTCGCGAGACAAATCCCGGCTTCTTGGCCGAGTCCCTCGATGGCGCCTTGACCGATCGCCGAGCCACCACTCGCCGTGATGCCCGGCGTCGGTTAACGCGCAAAGGCAGTTGTATCTCCAATCCGTAGCGTTCCTAGAGCAACTCGGACAGAGAGCCCGGCGCCGCTTCTGTTCAGCCGCGCACTTCGCCGTCAGCAAGGCCGTCGCTCTTGCTCAGCAGAAATACCAGCGCATCCATGACTTGGTTGGCCACGGAGGACGGCGGGTCGAGATAGAGCGCGTTCCATGCCTTGGCGCGATGCTGGTCGTAGTCCGGCGCCTGCCCCGGGTGACGCTGCTCCCAGGCGAGCCGCACGGCGTGACCGATGATGACGTCCAGATAGAGGGTATCGTCGATGCGAAGCTCAGGATTCTGACTCATCACAATCATCAAGACGTGCAACGCCTCTTTATAGAGTTGCAGGCTGTCCGGTGCCGGGGCCTTGTTGAGGATGTGGGTGACGCGGTCTTTGAAGAGCTTCTCGCCACGCGTCATGTCGGCGCAAAGCTTGTGATCCAGCCGCAGCTTTGGGTTCCATTGATCGCCGATGACCAAGCCGAGGCTCTGATTGACGATGTCCCAAACCCCTTCGAAAAAGTCGTCGCTAAAGCGCCCGAGGTGGCCTTGCGCAGTGCGCCATTCGTGCCAGTCCCCGGCGTCGGCGAGATCCGGGTCCATGCTGGTGTCGAAGTTCACGCGAACCATGCCGCTGGAATCCGACGACACGTGCATGAGCTCCCGTTGCTGCAGGGAGTCGGTCGCATCCTGGTAGTGCTCGAGCACGTCCCGAATCCCTTTAGCGAACCGGTGCGGCGGCAGATCCAGCAGTTCATCCAGCGCATCGCTGATCGACAAGCCGGCCTCTGGTCGCTGCCGCACCGTGATCAGTTGTAGCAGCCGGCCGGTGCGGATCAGCGTCATGTCGCTGAACAGGTCCGGGTGCGAGCGCAGAAGGAGGCCGAGATTGAGAATCAGCTCCTGCGTCAGGATCTGGGCGCGGAGATCATCGGGGTTGAACTGGCGGATGGCCGCGAGCAGCGCATCCGCGCCCATGGGACGGCGGAACGTTGAGTGTCGGCTGTAGGAGCGAGACACACTCAGCGCGATCTGGTGCACGACGATCTCGGCGGCGGCTCCCTCTAGGTTGATGTCGTGCTTGCCCAGCACTGCCGCACTGAGCCGGATCAGGTCCCAGCGGCGTGCCTCGCAGGCACGCATGTAGACCTCTTCGAGTAGGTCGCAGGCGCGGGCTGGCTTGTCCCCCGCGGCCTTGAGCCCAGTGTCGAATTCGAGACCGTGCCGGGTTGCCAATAGACGCAAGACATCGAATTGGGTATGCAGCTCCGTGCGCGTGCTCAGCAGGCACATCAGCGCATGGTCATCCAGGGAGTCGAGCGGGTTTGATCGATTCGCGGCGGAATCGTCGTCGGTCTTGTCCTGAACGATTGGCAGTAGATGGTAGCAGGGGCGGTCGTCCTGCTCACCCGCGTCTTCGGGAAATTGGTAGCCGTGTAGGGTGTCGATGCACTCGCGTCCAGCCGTGGGCAGAAATGCCGCAATGCGGCCGAGCTGAACCGGTGTGCCGCCGACCTGGCCTTCTCGGCAGGCGTTCATGAAGTCGAGTAACGCGACGTGACCATCGTCCGCCAGCATGCGCTCGCTGACGACCAAAACGACCAACGGCCGTCCGGGAAGGTCCCACTGCTTGCTAACGTAGGTCAGTGCCATCTTGAGCCGCTCGACCAGCATGGCGTTATCGAGCGACAGGTAGAAGTCGTGGCGATTCACGAACTGCGGCTGGAACAACATCTGCCTTCCTTCAATGGTGTAGACAGTGCTCGTCGCCAGGCCGCGCAGGGGGCGCAAGGGCCGACCGCTGAGGCCGAGGCGCGGATTTCGGCCGAGTTGGCAGTAGGCCTCGGCCAGGGCGGTCGCCTCGTGGATGACGACCGGCGCAACCTCGCGGCGGGTCTCTGCCTTGATGCCCTTGTCGTCGAGTTGGAGCTTCACGCTCGGCGTCTCGGCAAGCAGGACAAACTGCACCCGCCGCCCGCGGTGCCGCCCGACCTGCAGGCGTCGGCCGAGCGGGTCGACGTCGGCGACATCAAGCAAGCCATCCTGGATCAGCGCGCCCAGGACGTAGAGACTCTGCGCCCAGACCAGCGGCACGTTCTCGTTCGGCTCGCGCTCTTGGCTGTTCGGGGCCTGGCGTTCGGCGTCGATGCGGTCCGCGGTCACCCGATAGAGCTCGGGCAGGAGCAGATCGCCGTCTCGCTCGACCAACAGACCTTCCAGCTTGTCGCGGTACACCCGAGCCTCCGGCTCATTGCCAAGGAACAGGTGATGCAGCAGCAGATAGGTGAAGAACAGAGGCCATTCGCATTCGATATGCTCGAACTGCAACATCTCCTCGGGCTCGTAGTGCAGCCGCTCGTAGTCCTCCATCGCTGTCTGGTGACCATCGCGCAGAAACCGCTTACAGCCGTAGCGGCCTTCCAGCTTGCCGACGACCTCGTCGACCGTCGCGTCGACCAGCCTTGCATCCTCCACCGCGAAGGCCGGAAAACCGACGACACTGAGGGTCGCCGCGTCGACCTCCTTCGACAGGGACTCGCTCGGCAGACTGGATTCGAGCGTGATGCGGGCGCGTGCGACATCGTCGGCTACCACATGCACCACGGATGCCTGGCCGCCGCCTGGGCCGAACAGGTTGAAGCCGTTCAGTGCCTCCAACGCGGCCTTGGCCATGCCGACAGAGCTGCTGTTGATCTCGGCGATACCGTGGTTGGCCTTGTTGCCGCGCTCCCAGATGCCGTAGTCCGGGGTACGATAGGCGCGGCCAATGTAGTGCACCAGGTTCTGGACGAAACTGACTTCGTCGAGGGTAAAGACGATGCGCAGGCCCGAGGCGGTCATCTGCGCCAGGGTCAGCAGGAACAGAGAGGTCGCATCGATCTGCAGGTGCCCCCATTCATCGTCCCCGACAACGGGGTCACCGGTCCCGGTGTCATACTTCGCATGCAGGGCGTCGAGCGGGTCTTGCGTCTGTTTGAAACGCTCTACCTTCTCGGACTGGCGCATCATCGCGGTCAAAAGACCGCGCATCAGCTTGACCACGCTCTGTTCCAACAGCACGGTTCGCCCGTCGCTTTCATCGAGCCGGCGATAGGCCAGGCCCAGCCCCCACGCGGCCAGGATACTGTAGACGTTGTCGCGGACCCAGGCGTCGGTGTAGTCGCCATGTGCCGTGACGGCCGTACTGGCCGGCAGCAGGCCCGTAATTGGATGCTGGCGCGACAGGATGATCCGGGTCACCTGCTGGTAGTAGCGCTCCAGTTGGTCCAGGGAAGCCTTAGGCGACGCCAGAGGAGATGTTTGCCGCATATACTGCTTGCTGACCTCTTGAAAACTGTGAATCGCGCCCTGCAGACAGACCGGCGTTGTCTATCGACCGCCGCGAATTGAGTTTCGCCGATCAGCCGCACGGGGTTTTGCGTCGGCTGTATTAGCCGGTCTTGATAGCGCCAAGCGCGCAAAAACATGAGTTTTTATGCAAGAGCTCAACATGTCTGAACCCCACTTTACGCAGAAGTTCCAATTGGAAAGTAACCGGTCTCGGAGAATCTTCCTTGTCGATATAGTCAAAAACTTTTTTTCTGTATGCTTCTCCGCCCTGAGAGCGAAGGTATTCGCCGTAGCGTCTCCACATCAAAGATTGAATAGCTTCTGTTTCGTGAGAAACGAGATCGGTAATCCATACGCTGCCTCCGGCGGCAGTTAGCCGATAGATCTTTTCAAAAGCGGACTCCCAATCCTGATCATCACGCAAATGGTGCAAAACCGCAGCTGCAAGAATGACGTCATATCCTTGCTCCGGCAAATCAAGTGTGCAGAAATCCCCTTGAAAAATCCTGACTGTACCCCTATTGATTTGAGAAATGCGCTCATGCGCTTTTTCCAGCATAGGCAAGCTCAAGTCAACAAGGTCACAATCAAACGATGAGGCTTCAGTGAGGAGCTTTAGCGTGTTATTTCCTGCTCCACAGCCAATATCTAAAACCCGTCGAATACTCTTGGTTGCCTGAACAGCCGCCTGAGTAATCAACTCCATCGCCAGTGGAGCATCGATCGTAGAGGACTGCCCGGTTTCCAGATCTGAAAACCTTTCGACATCCTTATCGAAACGTTCTTCAATCTCCTGCAACGAAGATTTATGATTAATTGGTGTACTCATAATTTCTGATCGATTAGGTCAACGTTATGAACGCACCCAAAAACCGCATGGCAAGACGCCAGAGTTTAGCACGATAGACGGAGGCCGCCGATGAGCCGCGCCCAGCCTGATTTTGACGACTACCAGCAGCTGTTCCGGATCTACGGCGGCGATCTTGGCTCCATCTACCAAGAGCCCGACGATGATCGCTACGCGCTACTGTTCGAGCAGATGATCCGGTTGCTGATCCAACCCTCGCCGTTCAACCTATCGCTGCCCCAGCCATTTCGCATCTCCGCTCGCCGCTATCACAACGGCGACCCGGCGACAACCCGACACCTGAGCAAACCCGCCAACCGCCACTTTATGCTCTGCGACCTGCACGACATGATCACGCTCAAGGCCCGGATGGCACTGAAGCGCCGGGAGCGCGAGTCGTGAGGAACCTCGGTTGCTTGAGGGCACGGAATCTCTGCCGATATGCTTCAATTCTCATGGCGACAACGCGCTGGCCTGCCGAAGGGCCAAGATCCAACGGCCTGGGGCCAGAATTGCGCAATGTTGCTGTGATCCGGCCCTTGGCCCTCGGCGCTCGGCCCACTCGGAGCAACGCACCGGCAGAGCAACAAGGCACCGTCCGCTAGTCGGTCTGAGGCATCGCATCGCTGGTGACCAGTGCCACGAATACGTAACCGAGCTTTAAAGCGGCCTTTGGTCCCATCGCTTCGGATCGTCTAAGCGATACCACGCGCCAACACCACAACCGCGAGCCCGATGCCGATTAACAAACCGCCAAGCGCGCCACCGAAGGCATGCAGGCGCAGCCGGGCGATGAGTGCTTGTTCGTCCTCGGTGGAGACCACGAACGGTTGGCGCGCGTCGCCGGCAGCGCTGATCCGCGACAGCGGCGGCTCCGCACTGACCCTCCCCTCCGCGCGCTCAGCAAGCTGCTCGGCCATTGCGCGGGCCGCGTCCCATTCGTCGAGATCGAGCTCGCCGTCGCCGTTGCGATCGAAGGTCTGCATGCGCTCGGGGTCGCGCTTCCATTGCGCGAGCAGGTGCCGGGTCAGCCGCTGGCGCTCGCGCAGACCGCGCCGCGGGGTCTCGAAGTGGCCGAGCACATAGACGAACTCCAGTTCACCGATGCGCTCCTCGGTCTTGCGGTAGCGTCGCTGCTGGCTGAATAGCGCGCCGAGGCCGGCGCGCGACATGGTTGCGGAGTCGTACCAGACGTCGGTGCTGCGGCACTTGAGCGCGGCCCCGGCGGGATCGACCAGGCAGCGTCCGGTGCCGTCGTCGAGCAGAAACGGACGCCCAGCATCGCCCTTTTCGATCGTCACCCAGGTGTTGTTGTTGCGCCCACTGCGCCGGCGTTCCTGGATGCGGTACCGATACCAGACACAGGGGGTTCCGCTGAGCCGCGCCGCAATCAGGTTGCGCTGCGGATGCGCCTGGCCCTGCAGTTCAACGTAGCCCTGGGGCGCCGAGCGAATGCGCGCGGTCGGCGTGTCCACCACCAAACGCAATTGCCAGAATGCGTCGAGTCCACGTCGCATCAGATAGACAGTCACCGCCGCAGCAAACAGGCTGCCGATCCAGAAGCCGACCGGGTCGGCATCGATGGCCGATTGAGTGAGGAACTCCAGCACGACGTCAACCTCGCCAACGAGGCATCAGGCAAACAGTTTCGCGATGTCCACGTCCTGCCTCGCATCCTTGAACTCGAGGAGGTCGAAGGGTTTGAAGGCGAACAATCGAGCGATAAACAGGTCCGGAAACTGTTGCAGCCGGATGTTGTTGAGGTTGGCGCTCTCGTTGTAGAGCTCGCGTCGATCGGCGATGGTGTCTTCCAACTGCGAGATGCGCTGGGACAATTGCTGAAAACTCTGATTGGCCTTCAACTCCGGATAGTTCTCGGCCAGCGCGAATAATTGGCCAAGCCCGGCGCGCAGCGCGGTCTCGGCGCTGCCAAGCCCGCGCACATCGCCGCGCGCTTGGGCGCTGAACACGTCACTGCGGGCGCGCACCACGCGCTCCAGCGTCTCTTGCTCGTAGCGCATGTATTGCTTGCAGACGGCTACCAGCTTGGGCAGCTCGTCGTGGCGTTGCTTCAACGATACATCGATATTGGACCAGGCCTTGGCCACCGTGTGCTTGAGTCTAACCAGATTGTTGTAAACGGCCGTCGCGTACAGGGCCAGCACCACCAGGATGCCGAGGAGGATGATCAGTGTAAGGCTCATGGTCTGCTCCGCATGTTGTCCGTACCGTGCCACAAACGGTTCATGCTCCGAGGTGGCGCCGCATCATGGCTGTTGGCCGGCAATTGGCCCTAGTGTTGCCCAATCCGGCCGACCGGTGCCGCGCAGCAGCGCACAGTTCGCGTCATTGACCGGCGGCAGGCAACAGGGGCCGCAGTCAAACCTGCTCGAGTCTGTCGACATCCACCGCAACACTCAACTGATGCTCGCCACCGCCATAGAAGACGCCTCGCACCGGGGTCACGTCTTGATAGTCGCGACCAATGGCGGTGGTGATGTGTTGCTGGTGGATCAGGCAGTCGTTGGTGGGATCGAAATCGACCCAGCAGCCGGTTTGCGTCAGGCCGGGCACGAAGACCGAGAACCAGGCATGGGAGGCGTCGGCGCCGCGCAGCTTCGGTTGCCCCGGCGGCGGCAGGGTTTCGAGATAGCCGCTGACGTAGCGCGCCGGCAGGCCAAGCCCGCGCAGACAGGCTATGCCGACGTGGGCAAAGTCCTGACACACGCCGCGGCGATGCTCCAGCGCCGTGGCAAGCGGGGTGGCGACGGTGGTAAAGGCAGGATCATATTCGAACTCGGCGAAGATGCGGCTCATCAGGTCATGAGCCGCTTCCAGAATGGGACGCCCAGGCGTAAAAGAGGATTGGGCGTAGTCTAGGGCCATGCGTGTCGTCGGGATCGCTGGCGACGGCAATGCGAAGAAGCGTGCGGCGATGGTGTCGGCATCCCGATCTTCGTGCAGGCTGTCGCGCACCCTTTCCCAGGCCGGCGTGTCGGCTTCCTGCGGCACCAATTGGTCGCCGACATCGACCTCGCTGACGGCGCTCACCTCCAGCTCGGAGTGTGACTGCTGGATGGAGAAATAATTGACGCGATTACCGAAGAGATCGCGATGCTCGCGTGATACCGAGGGCCATGGCAGCACCCGCACCTGGCTGCTGCGGCAGTGCTGAAACGGTGTTTCGCGAGGTTTTAGGTGCGTCACGCTGTGGCACAGCGAGACCGGATCACTGTAGGCATAGCGGGTAACGTGACTGATGCGGAAGCGCATGACGCCCTCACCCGCGCCGCTGCACCGCCGCCGGGCGATGCTCGATCATATGGTGAGGCTGCTCTTCGTGACGGAAATACTGGGCGGTCAACGCGTCCGACAACGCGGCCATTCCGGCCTCCATCGAGGTCAGTATGTCCGCCAATGCAACGCGTTCGCGATTGTCCATATCGACCTGTGCGAGCTGATCGATCTCGGCCAGCCGCAGTTCGGTCAGCAGCCGTAATACGCCCTTCTCTGCCCCGCTGCGCGTGGGCGCCATGGCATCGCGAGGCATGTCATCGATGAGCCGCTCGAGTTGTACGATCTGATAGGCCAGCGAACGCGGGTTGAGTTCGTCCTGGAAGACCAGGTCCAGCAGCGCGCCAACGCGCGTGCCGGCCTGGTAACGACGCCGATAGGTAATCAGACTGTCGGTGACGCCGAGCACGGCCTCGACGACAGTGCCTTCCTCGTTATCTGAGCCCGCCGACACCAACGTCGAGCGCAGCAGCGTGGCGGTGTTGACGCCACGTTCCAACCGCCTGCCTGCCTCGAGAAAATGCCAGCCCTCGTTGTGGGTCATGTTCTCGTGGGTCAGTGCAGAAAAGGCCACCAGCGACGTCACCAGCGGATCAAGCACGTCGAGCGCTCCGCCAAGGGCCTGGGGTGGGGTTCGCGTGAGGCAGCTCAGGTGCCGATCAATATCGTTGACGATGCGCCAGGTGTCGTTCGACAGTCGGTCGCGCACGGACCACGCCGCCTGACCCAGCGCCTGCAGCGTCTGCGGCAGGCCGCCGACGCGCTCGATGTCCGTGATCAGGGAGAGCATCTCCGGCGTCGGCTTCGCCAGCATCGCGCCCGCATCGTCGCCGACGAATCCGGGATAGGTCTGACTCTGATGGGTCAGCGTCTCCAGCAGGGAGTTGACACAAACACCGCCCTCGTTTTCGGCGGCAAAACTCGCGCGCTCGGTGAGCTTGATCACGGTCACGCGCAGCAACCGAACCAGCCCCTCGGCACGCTCGGCGTAGCGGCCGATCCAGAACAAGTTGTCGGCCACCCGCGAGGAGACCTCGCTTTCGTGCACCACGGCGGGTGTCAGTTGATCTCCGGCCACCAGGAGGCTCTCTTGGCGCTCCGGCTCACTGGCCAGCACCCAGGTATCCTTACCCAAACCGCCGAGTTGGTTGGACACCATCGGCGTATCCTGCTCCAACGCCACCCGGCTCAAGCCGCCGGGCATAACGGCGTAGCCTTCCTCCTCCGCAACCAAGAAGCTGCGCAGCACGAAGGGCCGCGGCGCGATATGACCATCCATGTACACGGGAGCCGTGGACGGCGTGACCTCCTCCTGCGCGACATAACCGAAGGGGTCATGACGGATCGCGGCGACCAGCCGGTCGCGCTCCTTGCCGCTGAGCTTGCGGCCAAACAACACACGCGAACCGCTGGGGACGCCGGCGCGGGTGCCGGCCGGCTTGATCACCAGGCTGTCCAGATTCGCCATGACGAAGTCACGATCCTCGCGCCGACCACACCACCAGGTGCGCAGATGCGGCACCTGCAGTTCCTCACCGAGCAGATGCTGGCAAAGCTGCGGCAGGAAGGCCATTAGTCCCGGATGCTCCAGCACACCGCTGCCAAGCGCATTGGCAACGGTGAGGTTACCGGCTCTTACCGCCTGCACCAAACCCGGCACGCCGAGCAGCGAGTCCTCCCGCAGCTCCAGCGGATCGCACCAGCAGTCGTCAACCCGCCGCAGCACCGTATCAATGCGCTCCAGCCGTCCCAAGGTGCGCAGCCAAAGCGCGCCGTCGCGCACCGACAGGTCCGCCCCCTGGACCAGGGTATAGCCAAGATAATTGGCCAGGTAGGCGTGCTCGAAATAGGCTGCGTTGCTCGGCCCCGGCGTCATCAGCGCAACCCGTGCATGGTCTTCGTCGCGCGGCGCAAGCCGGGTCATTGCGCGACGCACGGAGCGGTAGAAGCCTGCCAGACGGTGCACATGGGAGTCGCGAAACAGACTCGGCAACACGCGCGAGAGCACAACGCGGTTCTCCAGCGCGTAGCCGGAACCGGACGGCGTCTGGGTGCGGTCACCGATGACCCGCCAGTGACCGTCGGCATCGCGGGTGAGATCGACCCCGTAATGGACCAACGGACGGTTACCAGCCACGGCAATGCCATGGCAAGGCAACAGATAGCCGCCGAAACCATCCACCAGTTCCGCGGGCAGCAGACCCTTTTCGATCAATGTCCGCGGACCGTAGAGATCCAGCAACACCGCGTTGAGCAGTTCCGCGCGCTGGATCAGCCCGCGTTCGAGATCGGCCCATTCCTCGCCACGGATCAGCAGCGGCAACGGGTCCAGCTCCCACGGACGCGACATGCCTCGCGGGTCGCCATAGAGGTTGTAGGTGACGCCGTTGTCTCGCACCAGACGGCGTGCCTCGCGCCAACGGCTGTCGATGCCCTGTGGCCCGAGCTGGCGCAGGGTGTCGATCAAGTATTGCCAATGCGGACGCAACGCCCCGTCGGCGGCACGCATCTCGTCGAAGCTACCGGGTACCGGCAGATAGGCATCGTCGAGGCGCGCGTCGTCAAGAGCGGCGACCTGGGTCGAGGCGGACATGAAAGCGGTATCCGGTGCGGCGAAGTGACCCCTGATTACACACGCACCGGACCGCGACCGCAAGACCATATCGCGGCTCGCGTCATCGGCCGAGCGACCTAACAGCTGGACATACTATCTGTCTGCCAAACAGTTACGGCCCATTCAACGAGGATGCGTGTCCGATGCGATAGCAGACCGACGGTCGCAGGCCACCTCATTTGGCGCGGCGCGCCAGCGAGCCGGCCTCGGAGATGAACCCCGCGCCGGTGCGCACGCACCGGGCAGGTTCAGTAGAGCCAGGGCACAAACTTATGCACCCGCCGCGCATAGTCGGCGTATTCGGGATGGCGCTGCGTCAACCAGGCCTCCTCCTTGCGTGCCTTGTAGTCGAAGAACGCGAAACCGACCACCAACGCCAGCACGTGCGACAGGCTCAGGTTGTAGAGCGTCCAGGCGAGTCCGGCCAGCAGCAGACTGGCATACAGCGGGTGGCGCACGATGCCGTATACCCCATGTTGAACCAGCTGGCTGTGGTCCACCGGATAGGGTAGTGGGGTCAGATACTCTCGGATATGGTGCGAGCCAAAGGCGCCAAAGGCGAGGCTCACGATGCCCAGCGTCAGGGCACCGGCGACCCGCCAACCCCAAGTTGCATCCAAGAAGTCCTGGCCGATGCCTGGGTGCCAGACCGGCAGCAGCGCGAAGCCGATCATCAGCGCGAACTGGATGGCCACCAGATATTCGCCACGACCGCCGAACCCGGGTTGTTTGTCGGGTGTAGAGTTCATAGGGATACCTGCGTTAATTACCGGGGAGGTTGGGGCCAATTCACAACCCGCAAGCCGCCTGGCACGGCGCCCCATGCCAATGCTAGGTCGGCCAGGCGGCCATCGGTTTGCGTTGCCGTCGCGATCCGGTCACCAAGCGCCGCAGCAACACCCAAAAATGCGCTTTCGCTGTAAGCTCATGCGATGACCACCGTCATCGTCGCCGAAAAGCCCAGCGTTGCGCGCGACATCGCCGCCGTGCTCGGCGCGCGCGGCCGCGGCGAGGGCTTTCTGCACGGCAATGGTTTTCAGGTGACCTGGGCGCTGGGACATCTGGTCCACTTCGCCGAGCCGGACGAGTACGATGCGGCCTGGGCGGGGCCCTGGTCCATGGGCCAGTTGCCCATGATCCCCGAGCAGTGGAAGCTGCGCACTGACAAAAAGACCGTCAAGCAATTCAAGGCCGTCAAAGCCCTGCTGACTAGCCCGAAGACCGAGCGCATCGTCTGCGCGACGGACGCCGGGCGTGAGGGCGAGCTGATCTTTCGCCTCATCGCCGAGCACGCCCGCTGCCGCAAGCCGGTGCAGCGGCTGTGGATATCGAGCCTAACCGAGGAAGCCATCCGCGCCGGCCTCGAACACCTGCATCCCGGCAGCGACTATGACCCCCTCGCGGCCGCCGCTCGCGCGCGCGCTCAGGCCGACTGGCTGGTGGGCATGAATCTGACTCGCGCCTACACCGTCCACAACCGCGTACTCTGTACCATCGGCAGGGTGCAGACGCCAACGCTGGCAATGATCATCGAGCGCGATGCGATCATCGCCAACTTCACCAAGGTGTTTTTCTACGAACTGGTGGCCCGTCTGGCCGAGGGCTTCGACGCCCGCTATGAGAAGGCTGGCGAGAACCGCATCGACAACAAGGAGCAGGCGGAGCGACTGCAACGCACTGTCGACCAAGCCATCGAGCCGCATCGAACCGGCACCGTTACGGCGGTCGCGAAGAAGGTCCGCACCAATCGCCCGCCCCCACTGTACGACCTGACCAACCTTCAGCGTGACGCGAACCGCCGCTTCGGCTTCACCGCCGCCAAGGTGCTCGAGTTGGCTCAAGCGCTGTACGAGACCCACAAGCTCATCAGCTATCCGCGCACCGAGAGTCGCCACATCGGCGAGGACATGCTGCCGCAGCTGCCGGGCGTCCTGCACAATTTGGAGCATCCGCTAGCGGCAGAGGCCGGCGAGCGGCTGGCTGCCGGCCACCGGCTCGGCAAGGCCTATGTCGACAAGACCAAGCTCACCGACCACCACGCCATCTTGCCCACCAGCAAGCGCCCGCCGGCGGGCCTGCCGGAGCCGATGCGCAAGGTCTATGATCTGGTCGTCGCGCGTTTCGTTGGCGTTTTCCTGCCCGATCAGCGGGTTGAGGAAACCCGCGTGACGCTGAACATCGGCGGCGCGACCTTCGTCGCCAAGGGTTCCATAGAACTGGAAGCAGGCTGGAAGCGGGTCGAGCCACGGCGGCCAGCACCGGCGAACCAACCGGCGAACGAACCCGCATCGAGCAACCCGGGCGGCAGCGACACGCCCCGCGCGCTGCCGCCGCTAAAGCAGGGT
>JGI12210J13797_10008694_pt1 | contig 21969 bp, 18 predicted proteins | sample ElkSlonscriptome_3_FD_13797 | JGI IMG/M metagenome (IMG submission 13797)
TGCGAAATCGGCAGGTTCAGCGCTGGTATGCCTTGACCGTTTGCTCGATCGCACCAAAGTAGCTGTTGCCTTCGGCGTCGGTCATGTCGATCCGGACCGTATCACCGAACTGCATGAACGGTGTCTCGGGTTTCCCCTTCGCGATGATCTCGAGCATGCGTTTTTCGGCCAGGCAGCTGGCGCCGCGGGCCGTGTCTTGATTGGCGATAGTGCCCGATCCCAGGATCGTGCCGGCGGCCAGGGGGCGCGACTTCGCGGCGTGAGCTAACAGCTCGGCGAAGCTGAACTGCATGTCCTCGCCGGCTTCCGGCTCCCCGAACAGTTCGCCGTTCAGGTGGGTGACCAGGGGGCGGTTCAGCTTGGAATCCTGCCAGGCCTGGCCCAGCTCGTCCGGTGTGGCGACCACCGGGGCGAGGGCGGAGCGTGGCTTGGACTGAAGAAAGCCGAAGCCCTTGGCCAGCTCGCCCGGGATCAGGTTGCGCAGGGAGACATCGTTCAGGATGGTCACCAGCTGAATGTGGTCGGCGCATTCCGACGGGCTCGCGCCCATCGGAATATCGTCGCAGATCACGCCGATCTCGGATTCGAAATCGATGCCCCATTCGGTGCTTTCCATGGCGATGTCATCGCGCGGACCGAGAAATCCGTCGGAGACGGCCTGGTACATCAGCGGATCGGTAAAGAAGCTCTCCGGTACCTCGGCACCGCGCGCCTTGCGAACGCGTTCGACGTGGGGCAGATAGGCACTGCCGTCCAGGAACTGATAAGCGCGCGGGAGCGGTGAGGCCAGGGCCTGCATGTCCAGGTCGAAGGTCTCAGGGGCGTCACCAGCCTGTAGCTGATCGAACAGGCTGGCCAGACGTGGTGCGGTGTTCGACCAGTCGTCGAGGGCGACCTGCAGGCTGGGTGCGATGTTCGTGACCTTGACCGCCCGGCTCAAATCTCTGGAGACGACGATCAGCGTACCGTCACGGCCACCTTCTTTTAGTGTTCCGAGTTTCATGATTTTGAATCCTGGTGATTTGGATTGGATTGATTTTGTTTTCGGGGTTCAGGGTTCAGGGTTCAAGTTTTTCAGCCTTTCGCCTTTCACCGTTCTCCTTGAACTTTTTTCATCCCTTCCAGCTGTCGACATACCCCTTCCATTCAACCCTTTCCGCGTCAGCGGTGACCTCCAGCGCGTCGCGGGTATCGATCATCACGGCGACTTCCTCAGTGGACTCGCTTTTTGGCGTGAAGGCGTTGTTGAGCGCCTTCGGGTGCGGGCCGTGGGTGAAGCCACAGGGGTGCAGGGTCATCATGCCCGGATGGATATTGTCGCGCGAGAAGAACTCGCCGGCATGGTAGAAGATCAGCTCGTCGAAGTCGTCGTTATTGTGAAAAAACGGCACTTTCAAGGCGTCCGGATCGGTTTCGAACGGACGCGGAACGAAGGTGCAGATGACAAACCGGCTGGCCAGGAACGTCGTATGCGCTGACGGCGGCAGATGATAGCGATGGCTCATCAGGGGTCGGATATCGCGCCAGTTGATCTTGACCGGCATCAGATCGCCGTGCCACCCGACCGCGTCCAGCGGATTGAAAGGATAGGTGATGGTCGAAATCCTATTGCGACGCTTGACCTGTACCCTCCACTCGCCTTCGCCCTGCTGGGCCTTGAAGGCTTCGTTGACCTTCGGGGTGTCGAGCATCGCCGGGTCGAAGATCGCATGCGGACCAACCAGGCCCTTGTCGGGCAGCATGTAGCTGGAATTGCTGGCCTCGATCAGCAGCACTTCAACGCTCGAGTCGCTCTCGATGCGCCACATCGTGCCGCGCGGCAACAGGATGTAGTCGCCATCCCGAAACGAGAGATGGCCGTAGTCACAATAGAGACCGCCCTGGCCTGCATGAATGAACAGCATGTCATCGCCATCGGAGTTTCGCGCCAGAACGGACATTTTGCCGTCACTTTTCCACTGGCGGATGCGCACGTGGGCGTTGTGCATCAGCTCGGTGGCCTCCCAGGGCGAGGCCGTGCTCGTATCGAGTTTGGTGGTGTCGAAGGCGCGCGGTTTGAGTGGGCCTTCGAAGTCGGTCCATCCGGTTGGAGCGTTTTGGTGATACATGTGGCTAGCGGGCCCGAAGAAGCCCTCCTTGCCCAGCTCGCGCTCGTAGGTGCCTTCGGGCAGATCGCAATGCGCCTGCCGTGAGGCCTCGCCTTCAACCTTCGGATGTGTAATCCAGTTTTTCATGATGAAAATCCTGATTGCCTACCATAGAGACACGCGCTGGCGTCCGCCTGACATTGGCCTCTTGCCCGCGGCAAACCGCCAAGGTCACTGTTGCTGCGCTGAGAACACAGAGAAACGACATGTCGTATTTCGTTAATCTTTACGTCCTCCGTGTTTCTGCGGTGAATAAAGTTCTTACAGGACGCCGCGGTCAGCCTGGTCGCGTTCGATGGCTTCGAACAGGGCCTGGAAATTACCTTCACCGAAGCCGTCGTTGCCCTTGCGCTGGATGATCTCAAAGAAGATCGGACCGATATTGGTCTGGGTAAAGATCTGCAGCAGTTGCTTGTCGGGCTGATTCATGTCGGCATCGATCAGGATCTTGTTCTTCCTCATACGGTCGATGTCTTCCCCGTGGTTGGGAATGCGCTGATCGATGACGTCGAAATACGTGTCCGGCGTGTTCAGGAACTGAATGTCGTTGGCGTGTAGCGCCTCGACCGAGTCGTAGATATTGTCGCTGTAGAGCGCAATGTGCTGAACGCCTTCACCGTGATATTCGTCCAGGTATTCATTGATCTGGCTCTTCGGGTCTTCCGATTCATTGATCGGTATCGAGATATTGCCGTTGGGCGCGGTCATCGCCTTAGAGCGAAGTCCGGTTTGTTGGCCCTTAATGTCGAAGTACTTGACCTCGTAGAAGCCGAACAGCTTTTCGTAGAACTCGGCCCATTGACCCATGTTGCCGTTGTAAACGTTGTGGGTGAGATGATCGACGAAACTCAAGCCCACGCCCTTAGGATTGCGCTCGATGCCAGGCTCGAACACGAATTCTGCTTCCAGCTCGTCCAGGCCACCGGTCAAATAGAGCACGCTTCCGCCGATGCCGGCAATGCAGGGGAGGTCGAGGGCCAGTCCGCCGGACGGATCAAGGCGCTCGGCGCCGCGCTCGAAGGCCGTCTCACGGGCCCTCGCCCCATCGTTGACGCGAAGCGCAAAGCCGGTGCAGCAGGGGCCGTGCTGGGCCGCAAACTGGCTGGCGAAGGATTCAGTCATGGCGTTGACCAGGAAATTGATGTCCCCCTGACGATAAAGTGTGACATCGCGCGACCTGTGCTTCGCCACGGCCGTGAATCCAAGTCGGCTGAACAGATCGTGCAGGACGCTGGCATCGGGCGCAGCGAACTCGATGAATTCGAAACGGTCGACCCCCAAGGGGTTTGGCCGAGGATTTTTCGGGCTGGACTGCGACATGACGATCACTCTCCGTGGAATGGGATGCGGTGCCCGGTCCGTTAGGCGATGCTGATCTTGATGCGAGCCGGGCTTGTTCTAGCCCATCATATTAGTTACATTTGAAACCATATTCAAGCCGCGCGACTCTCGTTCATGCTCGATCTCGAACAATTCCTGCCCTACAGGCTCTCCGTGCTGTCCAACCAGGTCAGCGCGGGGATTGCCGAAACCTACGCCGAGCGCTTCGGAATCAGCGTCACCGAGTGGCGGGTGATCGCCATTCTCGGGCGCTATCCCGGTATTTCGGCCACCGAGGTCGCCGAGCGTTCGGCGATGGATAAGGTGGCCGTCAGTCGAGCAGTGCATCGATTGATTACGGACAATCGCGCCTCGCGAGAGTCGAACGCTGATGATCGTCGTGCCAAGCATCTCTATCTCAGCGATCAAGGCCGGGTCGTTTTCGATGCGATCGCACCGGCGGCTCTGGCCTATGAACAACGGCTGCTGGAAGTGTTGAGCGAGGACGAACGCGATCAGCTGGACGGTCTTCTCGATCGTCTGATCCAGGCCAGTCGTTCCTGATTGGCTGCTGCACTAGCGTCTGGAATGAAGTTCGCCATCCTGCACCGGGACCAGTGGCTCTGCGCTATCGACAAGCCCTGCGGGATGATGGTCCATCGCTCCAGTCGGAGCACCGATGCGCTTTTCATCATGGGTCTGCTTCGAGACCAACTCGGGCAGCGGGTCTGGCCCATCCATCGGCTGGATCGCGCGACTTCCGGCGTCCTGCTGTTTGCGCTGGATTCAGAGACCGCCGGTGAACTTGGCCAGCAGATGATGGCGCGCGAGATTGGCAAGCGATACCTGTGTGTGGTCCGGGGCCATGTCGACGATGAGGGGCTGATCGATCACCCGCTCAAGCTCGAGGGTCACGGCCCCGAACAGGAGGCTGTCACCGAGTACCGTTGCCTGGGTCGGATGGAGCTTCCGATTCCCATTGGTCGCTACCCATCGGCCCGCTACAGCCTGGTCGAGGCGCGGCCTCGCACCGGCCGGATGCACCAGCTGCGCCGCCATTTCAAGCATTTGTTTCATCCGATCATCGGCGATACGACCTACGGGGAGGGGCGGCACAACCGTCTGTTCCGCCAGCACCTGAGCAGCCATCGTCTGCTGCTGCACGCCAGCGAAATGGAGCTTCAGCATCCCTCCAGCGATGAGCTGTTAAGGCTGCATGCACCGCTCAGCGGCGAGTTCAGGTCCCTGGTTGAAGCGCAGTTTCAGTCCTCGAATGCGAGCCTGTAGAATGGCAATCGCAATAGGCTCGGCAGGCCATTCAACTCTTTCGTTCCAGAGGATTGATTCATGAGTATCCAGATCTACAGTCATTTCGACGGCGGCAATATCAACATCATCGACTCGGGCGATCCGGCGGCGGTGAAGCTGTCGATCGCGCCCGATGCTGGTGATGAGCACCTGCAGTGGTTCTCTTTTCAGGTCTGTAATGCCCGCGATCAAGCCTGTGTATTTTCGATCGAGAACGCCGGCACGGTGTCCTTTCCTGAGGGCTTTAAAGATTATCAGGCGGTTTGCTCGGTTGATCAGGAACACTGGTTCCGCGTGCCGACGGAGTTCGACGGCCAGCGCTTGATCATCCGTCATGCGCCGCCGGCCGACATCGTCTATTACGCTTATTTCGCGCCCTATTCTCTGGCCCGCCATCAGGCCCTGATTGCCGATGCGTTGAACTCACCGCGGGTCAGGGCCGAAACACTCTGCGCAACGCCAGATGGGCATGCGCACACGCTGCTGATCATCGGTGACGAGACGCCGCAGGCGAAAAAACTCTGGATTACCGCCCGTCAGCATCCAGGCGAGACCATGGCCGAGTGGTGGGTCGAGGGGTTCCTGGGACGGTTGCTCGACGGCGATGATCCGGTCTCGCGTCGTCTGCTGGAAGATGCGGTCGTCTATCTCGTCCCGAACATGTGCATCGACGGTGCGGTACGCGGTCACCTTCGATGCAACGCGCTTGGCCGCAACCTCAACCGGGAGTGGGCCGATCCCTCCGCCGAGGCTTCACCCGAGGTCTACTATGTGATCGAAAAAATGAAACAGACCGGCGTCGACTTCGCTTTTGATGTGCACGGGGACGAGGCACTGGCTTACAACTTCATCGCCGGAGCCGAGGGCACTGATAGCTGGAACGACCACAAGCAAACCCAGCTCGACGAGTTCAAGACCCTGCTGGCTTCAATCAGCCCGGATTTTCAGACTGAATTTGGCTACGAAGTCGACCCGCCGAAAAGCTCGGACATGAAGAAATGCACGGACTATGTGGCTGAGACTTTCGATTGTCTGGCCATGACCCTTGAAATGCCCTTCAAGGACTCGGCGATCACGCCGAACGAGCAGATTGGTTGGAGTCCTGGCCGCTGTCAGACCCTGGGCATGGCTTGCGTGGATGCGTTCTGGCACACCCTGCCAAAGCTCTAAGTCGGGCTTCGCGCTTTCAGCGTCGTCGCGTACTTGCGCTACATCCGAGTGCCACAACGGCGCTGGATTTCTGTCCAGCGGGCCTGCCACTGATCGGGTAGATCGGCCAGCAGTTGTGCGTTTGAAAGTTCCGGTGGCACTGCGGGACAGTCGCCCCGCAATTGCGTTTCAAACCACCACCAGGCCACACACAGACGGCGCTCGGGCGGAGTCCTGGAGACAGGCTCGAGGCACGAAGCCAAATCGATATTCATCGCCCCCGTATCGCTTAATTGACCCTCTTCCAGGTCGAGCAGAGCATCAATTTTCAGCAGCCAAGCGCGGCTCGAATCATCGCTATCGGACAGTGCGCTTACCTCCCTTAATCCATTCTCCAGCGCGCGACGGGCAGCTGTCAGTTCGTTTTGCCAGAAGTGGGTCAGCGCCAGCTGACCGTAGTAATAAGCGCGGTCGGGGTGGGGGGCATTGCCGAAGGTGCGGTGCAGCGAATCGAGCGCTTCGATGAACGCGTTTTCTGCGGCTGTGTGGTCACCCATGGCCGAGTAGGCCAGCGCCAGATTTCTCAGTGACGACTGAGTTCCGAAGTGATCGGGCCCAAAAACGGCGCGCTTACGATGCCAGGCGGCCTCAGTCATCTCAGCCGACTTTCGATAGTCGCCCATTCGCCAGTAAACGATCCCAAGGTCATTCTGGATCATGCCGATATAGACGTCGGCCGGGTCTTGAGCCTGCTTTAAATCGAGCGCCTGCAGCAGGCTTGTTTCCGCGGCTTCGAGCTGGCCGGTCAGCTCGAGCGCGTTTCCGCGCATGCGCAGCGCCTCGATCTGTTCAATCAGCGAAGGAGAATCATTGAGCACCTGCGCAGTCAACGCTAGTGCACGCTCCGGTTGATTGTTGAGCATGAGCATGTCTGCCAGTTGAATTTTGACGCCATGACGATCGGCACTGGCGATTCCGGGCTGGTCTGCCGCGTCAACGGCCTGCTCCAGCCATTCGATGGACTCTGAATGGTTTCCCAGCTGATAGGCCGCCAGGCCACGGTTGGCGAGGATATTTGGGCCTTGTCGATGGGAGGGTTGATCGATGAGCATCAGGCGGGCCCGCTCGAGGCTCTCTTGCGCGTCCTCACTCAGCCCGCGCGCCAACTGGGTCTTTCCAATGATATGGAGAAGATCGACCAGGAGCTCAGGCTGATCATTCAACTCTTCCTCGATGCGCTTGGCTCCGCGCTGCAGCAGCTCAGACGCGGTTGGGTCGTGGCCGTCTTCCATGGTTGGGTCGGCCGCCTCCAGGATGCTGACCAGAAAATCGCGCGAGGCCACCGCCCGGTCAGCCTCCAGACTGGCGCGACGGGCCTGGTCGAGTGAAATCAGGGTGCCGCCGATCAGCGCACCGAACAGGAGCAGGCCCAGGGCGGCAATCGCCGTATGCCGCCGCAGCCAGCGTGAGAGCACATAGGCCCGGCCGCCGTTTCTTGCGCTGACGGGTCGATGGTCACGCCAGGCCTCCAGGTCGCGAATCAAATCCGAAACGCTGGCGTAGCGAACGTCCGGATCGACGGCAATCGCTTTCAGGCAGATCGCATCAAGGTCGCCTTTCAGATCGTGGGTACTGATCGGGTAGGTGCTTGAACGGTTAACCGACTCGGTGGTTGCGACCGAGGGCGGGGTTGGCTGTTCGGGGATGCGAATGCCGGTGATCGCATCATGCGGTCGGATATTGCGTCCGCTCAGAGCGCGATACAGGACCGCGCCCAGCGCAAAGACATCCTGTGAGGTCGTTGGAGGGGCACCGAGAAGGCGCTCCGGTGCCGCATAGGCGGGCGAGCAATAGAGTCTGATCTCCTTGCCCGGCTCGGCCTGGTCCAGGGCGGCAATGCCAAAATCGACCAGCCGGGCCTGGCCTAGCGACGTAACGAGAATATTTGACGGCTTGACGTCGCAGTGGATGACCTGACGCTGGTGAGCGTATTGCAGGGCCTGAGCGATCTGGAGTATCAGCTCGACCCGTAAACCGACTGTGAGTTCATTCTCTTCTATGTAGTCCTGCAGAGGAGTGCCTGCGACAAATTCCATCACCAGATAGGGATCACCCTCATCGCTCTGACCACTGTCGATCAGACGGGCCAGGCCGGGATGCTCCATTTTGGCAAGAATGCGGATTTCCCCGACCAGCCGATGGCGCTGGTCGGCGGCGAGCTGGTCTGCGTCGAGCACTTTAATGGCCACGGTCTTCTCGAACTGCCCGTCGGCGCGCTGCCCCCGGTAAACCACGCTCATGCCGCCACGGCCGATCCGTTCACCGACCTGCCAGGGGCCGAGCCGCCTTCCGGTCCAGTCCTGATCTGCCTGATCTTCTTCCGTCAGTTCCAGCAAGGCCGAGGCGGATCCGCGATCTAGCAGCGCGTCGGCGTGATCGTGAGAGTTGATCAGAGATTGGAGAAGGTCCAGATCTTCCGGTGCCAGATCAAGGGCCTGAAGAGCCGCTTCTCGCGCAGCAGGATCGAGCTCGACCATGGCATCGAAATGGTCCTTCACACGCGCCCAGCTGTCACGGTTCATTGTCACGATGACTGCGACTGGTCCATTGCGTTCTGCAGCAGGGCTCGGGCTCTTGCCCACTGGCGCGCTGCGGTGCGCGGCGAGACCTCGAGCACGCTTGCGGCATCCTCGTTGGACAGGCCGCCGAAGAAGCGCAGTTCAACCAGGCGGTGGAGAGTGGAATCCACATCGGCCAGGGAGTCCAGCGCCTGATCAATATCGAGAATTCGATCGATCGGCGTGCTGACCGCACCATCCGCGTCGCCGAGCTCGACGCGATTCAAATCGCCGCCGCGCTTCTGGGCGAGACGATGGCGGGCGTAGTCCACGACCATGCGGCGCATGGCCACGGCGGCCAGGCCAAGAAAATGCCGGCGATCGCGAAAGACTTGGGCGTCGGGGGAAATACGCAGCCAGACCTCATGCACCAGAGCGGTGGTATTGAGCGTGGCCGAGGGGATCAACTGCCGCTCGCGCCGCGCGATCAGGCGCATTTCCTGATACAGCGCGCTGATGCGTTTGGCATCAGCCGGATCGAAGCCTTCGGTGAGGTCGAGTTCGGGCGGTTCCTGGTCGATCATGTGGGCAAGGATTGGCTGGACAGACCTCGATTCTGACCGATTCGGGCGAGTAAGTCATTTCAGGCCTGGCAGGGTTTTGCGCGTTCTTGCGACTTACACGACAGTCCCCACCCATTGATGAGCGTTTTTGCCATGATGATTCGCCGCCTGCTGTTTCTTATTCTGATGTCGATTCAATTGCCGAGTCTTGCGGCCACCTTTACCGTCAATGACCTGTTCGACGATCCAGATGCCAATCCCGGCGACGGTGTCTGCGATACGCCGACCGGCGGGCCACCCCGGTGCTCGCTGAGGGCTGCCATCATGGAAGTCAACGCGTCCTCGCCAACCGAGACCCATGTGATCGAATTCGGGCTTGGGCTGATCGTGATCGATATCACCGGATCGCCCTTGCCAACGATCAGCAAACGCGTGCGCATCGACGGTCGAACGGCACCGAGCTATGCCGGCGGTGACGACGTGTTGGCCGCCCCGCCGTCGGTCTATCTGGATGGGTCAGGCCTGACCGGCACCACGGCCGATGGGCTGCGCCTGATCAACAGCTCACTGTCGAGCGTGCACGCCCTGGGCATCATCGATTTTCCAGACAACGGCATTGAGTTGGTCAACACGACCTCGACCGAGCTCAGCGGCAACTGGATCGGCGTGGGGCGGACCGGCGGCACGCGCGGCAACGGTGGCGCCGGCATCTGGACCTCGGGCTGCGATCGCTGCAAGATCGGCCAATTCCTGGCCGGTAATCCGGTCGCGGTGCGGAATCTGGGGAACGTGCTGAGCAACAACCTTGAATCAGGGCTGTTCATGCAGCTGGGAGACGATGAGGTCGTCGGTGGCAATCAGATCGGCGTCAATCCGATCGGATCAACCACCATGGGGAATGGTATCCACGGTATTCACATGGTCTCGCCTAACAGCGACATCGGTGGCTTTGCCGGTTTTGGCGACGGCTCGACGATCGATATCGGCAATCTGATCATCGACAATGCGGTGGACGGCATCCGTACTTTCGCCGGTGGGCATCGAATCTATGCCAATGCCATTGCCGCCAACGGCGATGATGGCATCGACCTGAATGGTTCGGGTACGAATATTGGCTTCAGCTCACCTGCGACGCAGAATCTGATCCTGAGCAACGCCGGTCACGGTGTCCACGTGGGCTCGTCCCTGTCCTCATCGAGCAATCTGATCTGGAACCAGCGGATCCTGCAGAACACCGGCCGCGGAATCTTTGTCAGCGAGGGCAACAACAACGAGATCCGGGGAAATGAAATTGCGCTAAACGCCGAACCCATCCGCATCGATGGCAATAACCACTTAGTGATCGGCAACGACTTGGGCCTGATCGACAATGTTGTGCTGGGCAGCGACTTCAACGGCGTGGTTCTGATTGGCGACGACAACGTCATCGAGGCCAACCGGATCGGCGGCATGGGCGATGATGGTATCGATGTCGTCTCGGGCACCCAAAACCAGATCCTCAGAAACCAGATCGGCACCCGAAGCGATGGCGCGAGCATTGCCAATCAGGGCAACGGCGTGCGCGTTCGTGCGGCTGCTGAACTCACGCTGATTGAGGACAACTGGATTGGCCACAACAACGATGGGATCACTCTGGAAGGTGATTTCACCGATATCTGCGGCAATCGCATTGGCCTTGGTGAAGACGATCAGCCGGCGGGCAATCGGCTCGAGGGGGTGCGAGTGGATGGCGATGACAATCGAATTGGCGATGGAGGCTTCGGTTGCTCGGGTAACGTCATCGGCAATAACAGTTCAGACGGGGTTCAAGTCAGCGGCAATCAGAACGTGATCAGCAGCAATACAATTGGGGGCATTCCTGGAATTCCGGCACCCAATGGAAACTCTGGAATTTTCCTGGCCGGTGGTACGTCCGATAGTTTTGTGCTCAGCAACCTACTCTTCAACAACGACAATGACGGCATTCGAGTGGCCTCCGATGCCGGGCTTGCGAACCGTTTTGTGGGCAACAACTTCGGTGGCAACGGCGATCAGGCGATCGATTTGCGAGATGATGGGCAGACGCCCAACGACGCTGGAGATGGCGACTCTGGCCCCAACAATCTTCAGAATTTCCCTGTCATCATCAGCGTGGCCGACATCGGTGGTGCCCTGGAAGTGACTTATCTCATCGACAGTGACAGTGCCAACGCCAGCTACCCGTTCGCCGTTGATGTCTATCTGAACAACAGCGGCGAGCGGGAGGGTTTCCGCGCGTTCACTGATATCTATGATCAAACCCCCAATTCTCCGCGAACTTTCACCTTTTCACCACCGGTGATGGCTGGGTTTCTCGTGCTGATGGCGCGCGATAATGCCGGCAACAGCTCGGAGCTGGGGCTGGTGCAAAGCTACTCGGTCGCGCCTCCGCCGGATCAGATCTTCAAAGATCGCTTCGAACTCTAGGTGGGCAATCTCAGCAGGTTCTCCCCGGTCAACGCTAGATCACTGAACGGTCCAGCCTCCATCGACAACGATGGCTTGGCCAGTGATGTTGCGGGCCACGGGGGAGATCAGAAAGGCGGTGATGCCGGCCAGTTCCTCCAGGCTGATAAATTCGCCTTTTGGCATCGGCTTGAGCATGATGTTGCTGACCACCTCTTCTTCGCTGATGCCGTGGTTTCGGGCCTGATCGGCAATCTGCTTGTCGACCAGGGGTGTCTTGACATAGGTCGGACAGATCGTGTTGATCGTGATGTCGCATTCAGCAGTTTCCAGGGCGACCACCTTGGAAAAGCCCATCAGGCCGTGTTTGGCGGCCACGTAAGCTGATTTGTAGGGGCTGGCGACCAGGGAGTGGATCGAGCCGATGTTCACGATCCGCCCAAAACCCTGCTCGCGCATGGCCGGGAGCAGGGCCTGACTGACCCTGGCCACGCCAACCAGCATGACCTGGATCAGCACATTCCATTTTTCCATCGGGAAGTCATCGAGCGGAGAGACGTGCTGCAACCCGGCGTTGTTGATCAGCACGTCAATCGGCCCATTCAGCCCGTCGACCAGGGTCTTGATGGAGTCGTCCGAGCTGACATCAAGCGCCGTTGATTCGGCCGAACCGCCTGCTGTCCCGATGCGCGCGACAGTCTTCTCAGCGGCATTCTGACACAGGTCGGTCACGATCAGGTGGTGTCCCAGGTGGGCCAGATGCTCGGCAATGCCGGCACCGATGCCGCTCCCCGCGCCCGTGACCAGAACGCGCATTGAAGTTTTCGATGGTCCTTGTTTCATGATCCTTTTTCCGCCGTGTTCAAAGAGCCAGTCATAGGCTGGTTGTCGATTCGGGATTTTCGCATTAATCGGGGTCGGGCGACACCGGACCTTTGGCCGACAAGCTCCCTGTCGTCATGCAGAAACAGTAGAATCTCGTCTCTTATGGAATTGATCCGCACACTCCATGCCGCCAAGGCACCGCCGGGCGAGACGGCCCTGGCCATCGGTAACTTCGACGGCCTGCATCTCGGCCATCAAGCGCTGCTGAAACGTGCTTTGGCACAGGCGCCTGATCGGGTGCCGGCGATGATGTGCTTCGAGCCCCTGCCCAGGACCTATTTCCGGCCGAAGGTCCCGGTGGCGCGATTGCATTCCGTGCGTGATCGATTGATTTCGGCTCGCGAGTTCGGCATCAAGCGGGTCTACATGATGCGATTCAACCGCCGGTTTTCTCGCCTGAGTCCCGAGGCCTTCGTGACCGATGTCGTGAAGGGTGTGGCGCGCGCACGCTCCGTCATCGTCGGCAGGGATTTCCGGTTTGGCGCCAGGGCAGCGGGGGACATTGATCTGCTGGCCGAGCTCGGCGCGTCCCATGGCTTTGAGGTCATCATCGTTGAACCGATCACATTGGGGGCTGATCGCGTTTCCTCGTCTGGCCTGCGCTCGGCTCTGGCGGTCGGCGATATGGAAGGCGTTCGCGAAATGCTGGACAGGCCCTATATTGTGCATGGAAGGGTGCTTCGAGGCGAACAGCTGGGCCGGACACTGGGCTATCCGACCGCCAATATCCGGCCGCCGACACCGCCTGCCGCGCACGGCATTTTCGCAGCGCGGGTCGGGGGTGCTGGCCTGGAGCGTCATCCCGCCGTGGTCAGCCTAGGCCGCAGACCCACCGTGGCCGGGAAAAACTGGCTCCTGGAGGCGCATCTGTTCGATTACGATGGAGACCTCTACGGTCAGCATCTGCGAGTCGAACTCGTCGAGCGCTTGCGCGGGGAAGAAAAATTCGACAGTCTGGGAGCAATGCAGCTCCAGATGGACGAGGACGCGGCGCAGGCGCGTCGGATGCTCGCGGAATTATCATATTCACCGTCGGCTACCCGCCGACCAAGAAATCATCCAGCGGATGAACAAGCCAGGCCCAATGGACTATAAAGACACGATCAATTTGCCCCAGACCGCATTTCCGATGAAGGCCTCCCTGGCCAATCGCGAACCGGCCATGTTGAAGGACTGGTACGAGCGGGCGCTCTATCAGAAGATTCAGGCGGCCACCGCCGATCGGGCGACCTTCGTGATGCACGACGGACCGCCGTATGCGAACGGCGATATTCATATCGGCCATGCGGTCAACAAGATCCTCAAGGACATCGTTGTGCGCTCGGCGCTGCTGTCGGGCTATCGCGCACCCTACATCCCGGGTTGGGACTGCCACGGCCTGCCGATCGAACTCCAGGTCGAGAAGAAGGTGGGCAAGGTCGGCCATAAGGTCGATGCGCGGACCTTCCGCCAGAAGTGCCGCGAGTTCGCCGGCAAACAGATTGATCGTCAGCGCGAGGATTTCAAGCGCCTGGGCGGACTGGCCGACTGGGACAATCCGTATGCCACTCGCGACTTCAGCTACGAGGCCGGCATGCTGCGGGCGCTCTCGAAGATCGTCGAAAACGGGCACCTCAAGCGCGGCGTCAAGCCGGTTCACTGGTGCTTCGACTGCAGTTCGGCCCTGGCCGAGGCGGAGATCGAGTACCAGGACAAGACCTCAACGGCGATCGACGTGCTCTTCCCCGCGGTCCAACCGGACCAGCTGGCCGCCATCTTCAGAGTTGATGCGGTATCCGACCGAGCCGGGGTGGTGATCTGGACGACCACCCCCTGGACCATTCCGGCCAACCAGGCCGTCAGCCTGAACGCCGAACTGGACTACGATCTGCTGCGCGGTCAGCGCAAGGGCGAGACCATCGACATCGTCGTTGCCTCCGACTTGCGTAATGCGGTCTGCGACCGCATCGGCCTGCGAACTACTACAGTGCTGGGCACGGTTCAGGGCCAGGCTTTGGAGCTTCTCGGACTGCATCATCCCTACAACGGCATCGAAGTGCCGGTCATCCTCGGCGACCACGTCACCACCGAGACCGGCACCGGGGCGGTCCACACTGCTCCAGGGCACGGTCAGGAGGATTTTGACGTCGGCCGGCGCTACGATCTTGCCGTGGTCAACCCAGTCGATAGTCGCGGGATATTCATCGAGGGCACGCCCGTCGTCGAAGGTGAATTTGTCTGGAAAGCCAACGACACCCTGGTGGAGCACATGCGCGCCAACGGCACGCTGTTGGCCGATGCAGCCTTCGAACACAGTTATCCGCACTGCTGGCGGCACAAGTCGCCGACCGCCTTCCGGACCACGCCCCAATGGTTCATTGCGATGGACCAGGGCGGTCTGCGCGAGCAGGCTCTGGCGGCCATCGATCAGGTGCGCTGGGTGCCCGAATGGGGCGAGGCCCGCATTCGCGGAATGGTTGAATCGCGTCCGGACTGGTGCATTTCGCGCCAGCGGACCTGGGGCGTGCCGCTGGGTCTGTTTGTCCATCGCGAGACCCAGGAGCCGCACCCGGAGTCGGCCAAGCTGCTCCTCGAGTTGGCCGATCTGGTTGTCGAACAGGGCGTCGATGTCTGGTACGAAGAGGGGATCGCAAAGGCGCTGGGCGTCGATCCCGAGGCCTACGAAACCGTGCCCGATATCCTTGATGTCTGGTTCGATTCAGGTGTGACCCACCACTGCGTCCTTGATCAACGTGAGGAACTGCGCCGACCGGCCGATCTGTATCTGGAGGGTTCGGATCAGCATCGCGGCTGGTTTCAGTCCTCACTGCTGACATCCGTGGCCATGCACGGCGAGGCGCCTTACAAGCAGGTCCTGACCCACGGCTTCACGGTCGACGCCGATGGCCGCAAGATGTCGAAGTCCCTGGGCAACGTCATTGGCCCACAACAGGTCATGAATTCGCTCGGTGCCGATATCCTGCGGCTGTGGGTGGCCGCCGCCGATTATCGGCAGGAAATGAGCGTCTCGGACGAGATCCTCAAGCGAGTGGCCGATGCCTACCGGCGGATTCGAAACACCGCTCGCTTCCTGCTGGGCAATTTGCACGACTTCGAGGCGAGCCACCACGCGGTGGCGCTGGACGAGCTGCTGCCGTTGGACCGCTATGCCGTGGATTTGGCGGCTCGACTGGATCAGGACATCCGCGATGCCTACAGCAATTACCGGTTCCTGAGCATCTATCAAGGTCTGCACCATTTCTGCTCTTCCGATATGGGCGCGTTCTATCTGGACGTGATCAAGGACAGGCTCTACACGCTGCCATCGCAGCATCCGGCACGTCGCTCAGCTCAGACTGCAATGCACCACATTCTTGAAGCCCTGGTCCGCTGGCTGGCTCCAATTTGCAGCTTTACCGCCGAGGAGATCTGGGCGGAGATGCAAGGCGAACGCGAGGATTCGGTGATGTTGGCGACCTGGTTCGAGGGCCTGGCACCGGCATCCGTTGAGCAGCGCGAGTTCTGGACCAGTCTGCGCGCCGTACGTGAAGCGGTCGGACCTCATCTGGAAGCGCTTCGCCGAGGCAAGGAGATCGGCTCTTCGTTGGCCGCAGAAATCACGCTGGAAGCCGATGGGGTCTTGGCCGAGCGCCTGGCCGAGGTCGGCGATGAGCTGCGGTTCGTCTTTATCAGCTCAGATGTGCATCTGGGTCCAGCTGGGGAGGGCGCGGAGCAGGCCGAGGTCGCCGGTGAGGCACTCCGTTTTTCCGTGCGCCCCACAGGCCATTCAAAATGTGTGCGCTGCTGGCACCATCGAGGGTCGGTCGGCGAGTCCAGCGAGCACCCGGAGCTGTGCACTCGCTGCGTGGAAAATGTCGAAACTGCGGGTGAGACCCGCCGTTGGGGTTGATTGATCATGACTCCGATGCGACCGAGCAAATACGCTCTCTGGTTGGCGCTGGCCACCACTGTTGTGATTCTCGACTACTGGACCAAGCATCTGGCCAGCCAGAATCTCGTATTGTATCGACCGATGCCGCTGACCTCCTGGTTCAATCTGACGCTGGCTCACAACGAGGGAGCGGCGTTCAGTCTGCTGGCCGATGCCGGCGGCTGGCAGCGCTGGTTCTTCACCATGGTCGCGGTGGCGATCAGTGCAGTTCTACTGGTTTGGTTGTGGCGCCTGCCCAATCGATCCCGACTTCTACCAGCGGCGTTGATGCTGGTCCTTGGCGGTGCGATCGGCAATCTTATCGACCGGCTCCGCTTCGGGTACGTGATCGATTTCATCGACATCCATTTTCAGGGCTGGCACTGGCCAGCGTTCAATATCGCCGATAGCGCCATCGTCCTCGGCGTGATACTCCTGCTGATCGACGGCTTTTTGCCGCGACATAGCACGCACCCATCGGAGTCGTGACTGCGCGAGTCGATCTGATCGTGATCGGTGCCGGCATCAGCGGCCTGGCGACCGCTCTCTGGTTGTTTCAATCCGGTTTGAAGCCGGCGGTGATTCCCGGTCCCCGAATGAACGATCTCTTGTCGCCACTGGATCTTTCTCTGGCGCTTCCCTGGCGCCAACACCGGGTGGTCAATCAGCTCGAGGTGCGGGGCATGACGCTGATGCGGGAGCTGCTGACTCATTTATCCCAGGCCACCGGCGTCGATTTACCTATGGAGGGCAGGGATCTGCTCGTGCCAGCTGCGATTGTCGAGCGCGAATTGCCCTTGCAGGCGGCAGATTCGATGGAACTTGTTCAGGGCCCGGCGGCGACTTTCGATCCGCAGTTGGCCGAGGGGCACGAGCAGATCTGGTGCTTGCCCGGCCGAGCTGAGGTTCGGTCGGACCGGCTGATGCGTGCCCTGCATCTGGATTTGATGCGCCGTGGCGTGGATATTTTCGAGAATCGTTCAGTCCGACGCCTGGAGGTCAGCGGGAATATTGTCCTAGGCGTTGAAATGAACGATCGCGAATTTATCGCTGCGGACGCGACAATTCTGGCGACGGATCAGGCCAGCGCGGCCATTCTAAAGGACTCCGGCCTGGAGGCGATTGAAGGCGGCGCCGATCTGATGCCGGCCCTGCAGTTTGCCCCATCGAGCGCGTCGCTTCGATGCGCGCTGATCGAGTCGGCTTTTCTCATGGCACCGCGCGCTGATGGGCGTCTGGTGGCCTCGAGTCACTTCGACTCGACCCAGACCGAGGCGTTGCCGCTCGATGAATTGTGCGGCCAGGTCTACCGCAGGCTTCCGGGCCTGGGACGGCATGACCTGGAGCAGAGCGGTAGATTACCCACGCCAGGCAGCGTCCGGAAAGTTTCAGTGGGCGCGTATCCTGGTGTGCGTGGCCTGTGGCTGAACCTGGGCCACGAGGCCTTGGGTCCGGTCATCGCGCCAGCTGCCGCTGAATTCCTGACCGAGCAGCTTGCCGGAGGTCGGGCCGTCGATGCGATCAAACCGACGTTGTCGCGTTCGTTGCAACCTTCCTGCTAGAATTCTGTCGTAGTTATGGGATCCGAATGATTCGCATTCGGCTTTTGGCTTGACTGATTTGGAGGCTTGATTACAACCATGAACCAGCCGTTTCGTGCTTCTTCCGTCCCCGCGTCGACAACCGTTGTTACCGACGAGGGTGCCCGCAAAGTTCTCCGCAACACTTGGAGACTCCTCGCCATGACGCTGACCTTCAGCGCCATCATGGCGTATACCGCCATGTCACTGAACTGGCCTCCAATGGGGCCATTGATCACGCTTGCCGGGTTTTTCGGGCTATTGATATTGACCAATATGCTGCAGAATTCGGCCTGGGGCCTGTTGGCGGTCTTCGCGCTGACCGGTTTCATGGGCGTTACGATTGGACCGATCATTAATTTATACCTTAGTGCATTTGGAAACGGGCACCAGATCGTGATGTCGGCGTTCGGTATGACCGCTGTTGCCTTCCTCGGGGCTTCGGGCTTTGCGCTCGTGACCAAGAAGGATTTCAGCTTCATGGCGCCGTTTTTGTTTGTGGGCGTGCTCGTGGCCTTCGTTGCCGGGCTGGCGAATCTGTTTTTGCAGATGCCCGCCCTCTCTCTGGCTGTTTCCGCCATGTTTGCGGTGCTTTCAACTGGAATCATCATGTTCCAGACCCAGCAAATCATCCGCGGTGGCGAGCGCAATTACATCAGCGCGACCGTGACTCTGTTTGTTTCCATCTACAATATTTTTCTCAGCCTGCTCCAGCTGTTCGGCTTCGCCTTCGGCGAAGAGTAGGAGGGTCCAATCTGGGGCGGTCATTAGGCCGTCCACGGAACCAACAGACCCACGGGATATGGGGCGGCCAAACGGCCGCCCTATTTTTCAAGCGCCCTGAACCTTCCTCTTCCACCAATTTCCAGCTATACTGTTCGGCTTGCTCCGACAGCGTGGTCGCGTGCTGTCGGTCCTTACAATCTGATTACTTAGAGAATTCATCATGTCAAAACAATTCAAGATTCCGGCGGAACTGCGCACGGATGTGGGGAAAGGTGCGAGCCGCCGCCTGCGTCGTGCCGGTCGAGTTCCTGCCGTTGTATATGGTGCCGGACCTGATCCGGCCACGATCACGCTGGACCATGACTCAGTGCTCCACATGGCTGAAACCGAGGCATTCCATTCCTCCATCCTCGAATTGAGGGTGGGTGACGATAAGCGCCAGAAGGTGGTTCTGCGCGATATCCAACGTCACCCCTTCAAGCCGCTGCTGACGCATCTGGACTTTCTGCGAGTTTCAGACGACCAGCTGGTGCGGATATTCGTTCCGATTCACTTCGTCAACGAAGAGTCATCACCGGCGGGCAAGAAGCCCGGCGTCGTGATCTCGCATCAGACCATCGAAGTCGAAATCGATGCGCTGCCCAAGGACCTGCCGGAATACCTCGAGGTTGATCTGGCCGAACTCGAGCCGGGCGACAGCGTTCAGTTGAGCGAGATCAAGCTGCCGGAAGGTGTGACGATTCCCGCTTTGGAAGTCAGTGAAGAGGCAGATCACTCGATCGTTACGGCCCTCTTCATTCGCGCCTCGCAGGGCACGGGTGAAGCCGCGGCTGAAGCGGATGCTGCCATGGGTGAAGGCGCTGAGGTCGAGACGATTGCTGAATCAGATGCCGATGAAGATGATGATGAGGACGGCGACGAGGACGCATCGGAAGACGAGGATGAGGACAAGTCCAAGTCAGAAGATTGACGCCAGGCAGGCCCGTTGAATGGCTGATCGCTGGCTGATTGCTGGTCTTGGGAATCCAGGCCAGAAGTACGAAAGAACCCGGCACAACGCCGGGTTCTGGTTTCTTGACGCCATGGATCGGAAGGAGCGGCTTGAGTTCAAGGCTCAGCGCAAGATGCATGGCGAGCTGACCCGGCAGGTCTGGCAGGGCTCGCAGGTCATCGTCCTGCGTCCCGACACGTTCATGAATCACTCCGGTCGGGCCGTCCGAGCAGTGGCCGATTACTACACGGTGGCTGCTGAAGACATTGTGGTTGCCTACGATGATCTGGACCTACCGCCAGGCACGGTTCGTCTCAAGCGGGGCGGGGGCCATGGCGGCCACAACGGCCTGCGCAGTATTTTTCAGCATCTGGGTCACCAAGATTTCTGGCGGATGCGGATCGGGATCGGGCATCCGGGGACCCGGGAGGGTGTCCTGCCCTGGGTGTTGGGCCGCGCCAGGACGGAAGACGAGCAGGCGATCAACGGCAGCATCCAGCGTGCAATCGACGTCCTGCCCAAGCTTTTGGCGGGGCGGGGTGACGGCGCACAGCAGGATTTGCATAGCGCCACAGCGGGTTGATGGGTGTGGCAGCAGGTCGATTCAAAGCGGAGTAGATCATGGGTTTCAAGTGTGGAATTGTCGGATTGCCCAATGTGGGTAAGTCGACCCTTTTTAAGTGTCTGACCAAGGCTGAGATCGCGGCAGAAAACTATCCCTTTTGCACGATCGAGCCCAACGTCGGCATGGTACCCGTGCCGGATCTGCGCCTTGAGGAGCTGGCTGCGATCGTGCAGCCAGAAAAGATGGTCCCGACCATGATGCAGTTCGTCGATATCGCCGGGCTCGTGGCTGGCGCCTCGAAGGGTGAGGGCCTGGGCAACAAATTTCTGTCGCATATTCGCGAAACGGACGCCCTGGCGCACATCGTTCGTTGCTTTGTCGATGATGATGTGACGCACGTGGCCGGGAAGGTCGACCCCATTGACGATATCGAAACCATCGAGACCGAGCTGGTGCTGGCTGATCTGGATACCGCCGAGCGAGCTCTGGGTCGAACGCAGCGCCAGACCAAGTCCGGCGATAAGGAGGCCAAACGTCTGGCCGGAGTGCTTGAGCGGGTTGTCGCGCAGCTCGGAGACGGGCAGCCGCTGCGGACGCTGGACCTGGACGCAGACGATCGAACGCTCTTGTCGACCTGGCAATTTATTACCGCCAAACCGGTGTTGTATGTTGCAAACGTTGACGATTCGGCGGGTGAAGACAACGACATGGTGCGCGCGGTTCGTGAGCGCGCCAGGCGAGAAGATGCCGAGGTCGTGGTGCTCTGTGCGGCAATGGAGGCTGAGCTGGCAGAGCTGAGTCCTGAGGAGCAGACCGAGTTCCTCGAAGAGCTGGGCCAGACCGAGCCCGGTTTGCATCGGCTTATCCGGGCTGGATACGAGCTGTTGGGCCTCCTGACATTTTTCACTGCCGGGCCAAAAGAGGTCCGCGCCTGGACCGTGCGTCGCGGCTCCACTGCGCCTCAGGCCGCCGGTCGGATTCATACCGATTTCGAGAAGGGCTTCATTCGAGCAGAAACCGCGGCCTATGACGACTACATTGCCGGCCGTGGCGAGGCCGGTGCCAAGGCCGCTGGAAAACTACGCCTGGAGGGGCGCGACTACATTGTCCAGGAGGGCGACGTCCTGCACTTCCGTTTTAACGTTTAGGGGGCCTCTAAGTCACCGTGTTCGGGCGCGACTGGGCATTTTTCCCTGGCTCAGGGGTGAGCGGGGTATTGACTCGTAAAAGGGTCTGCGAGACAATGCCGGGCTTCGTCCGAAAACCAGTCGGTTTGCGGACGCTGGATGAAAAGCAAGAGGTTGATTGGCCGGTCATTGGACTGGCGGCCTGGAGGGGTACTCAAGCGGTCAACGAGGGCAGACTGTAAATCTGCTGGCTATGCCTTCGCAGGTTCGAATCCTGCCCCCTCCACCATGCTTTTTGTTGGATTGGTTCTGAAATTGCGTGCGACGGAATGCGGGTGTAGTTCAACGGTAGAACCTCAGCCTTCCAAGCTGATGATGTGGGTTCGATTCCCATCACCCGCTCCAGCCGCGATGACAAGGGCAATTGATCGATGCCCGCGTAGCTCAGGTGGTAGAGCACTCCCTTGGTAAGGGAGAGGTCACTGGTTCGATTCCAGTCGTGGGCACCATGTTGAGAATGCTGCGTTTCAGTGGTTCAGAGCGCGGCATCGGGTTTTGACTTTACAACTAGCAAGGAAACGGAGTTCCAGACTCATGTCCAAGACAAAGTTTGAACGTAGCAAGCCGCACATTAATGTCGGCACGATTGGTCACGTTGACCACGGCAAGACGACGCTGACGGCGGCGCTGACGAAGGTGTGTGCTGAGGCTCGCGG
>JGI12210J13797_10867875_pt1 | contig 21920 bp, 15 predicted proteins | sample ElkSlonscriptome_3_FD_13797 | JGI IMG/M metagenome (IMG submission 13797)
GCAGACCTCTGGGTTTCGAACGCCGACGGGACAGAGCCCCTCCGCCTCACCATCTCCCAGGCCCCGGAGATCCACCCGGCTGCTTCGCCGGACGGAAGGGCCATCGTCTTCGCTGCCCGGGTCCAGGCCGAGGAGGACCTCTACGTTGTCGATCCCAACACCGGGGAGTTCGTACAGCTCACCACTGGCGCCGGGCGGGACCTCTGGCCGTCCTGGGACCCCACCCAGCCCTGACCCACCGGGGCTGGGCGTGGCACCGACGGACCGCAGGACATTCCTCGGATCGAGGGATGCCAGGGCTACGGGTCAGACTCCGCGGGCGCGGAGGCCTCCGCCTCAGTACTGCTGCGTCACCCCCCGACCCCGGCTGTGGCGCTGAAACCACTCCCGCAGATAGAGCTGCGTACGGAGGAAGTTCGACGGGTTCCTCGAGGTCCCGTGCCATTCGTCCTGGAAGCGGATCATGGCAGTGGGAACGCCCAGCACCTTCAGGGCGGCGTAGTACTCCTCGGTCTGGGGCATGGGGGTCCGCAGGTCGTTCTCACCGGTCATGAGCATGGTGGGCGTGGAGACGTTGCCGACGTACATGAGGGGTGAACGACGCAGGTGTTCGGTGGGATCTTCCCAGGGGAAGCTCTCGAAGTTGCGGTACCAGCCGATCCCGTCCGTCGTTCCGACGAAGGAGAACCAGTTCGTCACCGGACAGTTTGCGGACGCCGCGGCGAAGCGGTCGGTGTGACCCACGGTCCAGCTCGTCAGAACCCCGCCCCCGGAGCAGCCGTAGACGAACATGTTCTGTTCGTCGACGAAGCCCTGGGAGACGACCCGGTCGACCCCGTTCATGAGATCGTCGAAGTCCTTGCCCGGGTAGGCGTTCTTGATGGCGTTGCCGAAGGCGCTGCCGTAGCCCGTGCTGCCCCGGGGGTTGGTGTAGAGGACCACGTAGCCGTTCGCCGCGTGCTCCTGCCACCCGAAGTTGAAGCCGACGTTGTACATCCCGTGAGGGCCGCCGTGGATGGCGAGCATCATGGGATAGGCCTGGTTCGGGTCGAAGTCCGGGGGCGTGATGTACCACCCCTGGATCTGGAGCCCGTCGGTGGACTCGTACCAGATCTCCTGGACCTCGCCCAGGGTGACGCCCTCCAGGACATCGTCGTTGACCCGGGTGAGCTGGGTGATCTCGGCGCTCTGAGCGTCCACGGCCACCACGTCGCCAGGGGCGTGGAAGGAGGTGGCGGTTCCGACCATGGTGCTGCCGTCGGCGCTCACGGACGAGACGTTGAGCAGGTGAGTACCCTCGGTAACGGGCTCCACACCGCCGTCGATGGAGACGAAGTGTAGGTTCCGCGTGCCAGCGTCGTTGGCGCCGAACCAGAGTCCGCTCCCGTCCGGGGCCCACATCATCCCGCCGGTGAGCTGGCGATCGAAGTCGCCGGAGATGAGCCGAGGGTTTCCACCGTCCCGGTCCATGACGTAGATGCCGGAGTTGCGGTACGTGTCCTCATTCAGGTCCACGCCGGTGTAGGCGATGAGAGACCCGCTCGGCGAGGGCAGAGCTCCGCGATCCAAACCCTCACGGGTGGTGAGCTGGCGGATTGCCCCGCCAGAGGTGTCCACGGCGTAGATCTCCGACTCCCGCCAAGCCAGCTCCGAGTCCTCGGTCCTCAGCGAGCTGAAGTAGAGCTCCGTACCGTCGGGGGACCACTCGGCGCCGGAGTGGTCCCAGTCGCCGTCGGTGAGCTGGCGCGCGGTGCCGCCCTCGGCGGGGACCACGAAGACGTGGCGGTAGTCGGTGTCGATGTAGCCCACCCGGTCCTGCCGGTAGTCGGCTCGGGTCACCACCTTGGGCTCCGCGGTCCACTCCGCACCCTCTGGCCGGCCGGGAGGGTTCACCCGCCACCCCTCGTCGGAGTCCACGTTCATGGTGAAGGCGATCCGGGTCCCGTCCGGGGACCAGCGGATGTTGCCCGGACCGTTGAGGACGCGGGTTACCTGGGTCACGGCCCCTTCGGCGTCCATCCAGCGCACGAAGATCTGGCTTCCTTCGGGCTCCCCTTCTGCGGTGAAGAGGATCCGGGTACCGTCGGGTGACCACCGGGGATTCGACCCGTCCACCAGGAACCGGCCCCGGCTTCCGTCGGCGTCCATGATCCAGATCGACGACTCACGGGAGTCGTTCATCCGGTCGATCCAACCCCGGGTGTAGATGATCTGGGTGCCGTCCGGAGAGATCTGGGGATTCGAGACCGACTCCATGTCAAGGTAGGTCTCGAGGTCGAGGGTCCTGACCTCCTCCTGCGCCGCGAGTGGGACCGCCGCAGGTGCGATCGGTACCAGGGCGGTGAGTACGGCGGCGGCGGCGGGTAGGATGGCGAGGCGGCGCATAGACGATCTCTCCGAGGAGGTCCGACACGGGCCGACCTTGCGCCGACCCGGGACGCATCATTGGTCGGGGTCGTCGACGGAATCAAGGGGCAGGGTCGGCGACAGAACGCTGCGCTGAGGCTGGACGGGCATCCGGATTCGTCGTTAGCAATGGAAGATGATCCCCCGACGAGTCACCCGCGGCCTCGCGGCCCTCCCCCTCTCGGTCCTCACCGCCGCCTGCACGATGGTCGGGTATCCTGCGGGAAGTGCAGGGCCCATGCCTGACGACAGAGCGCCCGCCGCCATGCCCACCGGCGCCGGTGCCGGGGCTGGAGCCAGCACGACGGCGAGCGGTGGCTCCTCCTCCGGCGTCTCCAACGGCGACGTCGGGGTGCCGAATCGGGCGCGCCGGACCCAGGCGGGCCGCACGTACGAGGTGTTCGGCGTCCAGTATCGGGTCATGAACTCCGGCGACGGCTATGACGAGACGGGCTTCGCGTCGTGGTACGGGGAGCAGTTTCACGGGCGACCGACCGCCAGCGGCGAGACCTACGACATGAATCGCCACAGCGCCGCACACCGCACCCTCCCCCTTCATACCTGGGTGGAGGTGACCAACCTGGACAACGGACGCAGCCTGGTCCTGAGGGTCAACGATCGGGGCCCCTTCGCCCACACCGGGAGTCGAATCCTGGATCTGTCCTACTCCGCAGCCCGGGAGCTCGGTGTGGTCGGGCCCGGGACGGCGCCTGTCCGGGTCCGGACCGTGACCGTCGATGACGAGGAACGGGGTCGGTCTCCCTGACACCAGAGGGGCGGTAGGGTCCCCCGTCCGCTCCCTCCAGACGAGGATGTCGTGAACCTGGGGTTCCCCTCAGCACGGGGTGGGCGCGCCTCCTGCACTCTGGCCACACGGATCCGGTGCCGACCGGGGGACGGGCCCCGCGTATCCAGGTAGCGGACCACGCCCACGACCTGGCTCAGGAGGAGGAGAACCGCCCCGGAGACGACCAGCTCCAACTCCCAGCATCGGTGGTGGAGATCTCCCCGGACCCTCCGATTCCTGCGGGAGATTCGGCGTCGAGGCTGGGCGTCGGCCTTGTCATCTCCGTCCGGGGGGGTCGCTGGTGGGGTCGCCATGAACGAGACTGTATCGTCGGACAGGTCGATCTGGATGGACCTCCGCCCCCGGCGCCACTCGCCTCCACTACCTCACGATGCTCTTGACCGGGTTTCACCTTCACCATCGACGCAGGGCTGGACAGATGGTCTCCCTCACCGTTCGCCCCCGCCCTTGGGGTGGGGGGACAGCGGAGGGTGCATCTCGGTGACGGGACGCGGCGCCCTCCCGAGTCGACGGGAGGTATGGCTGGTGGTGTGCCTCGTGGCAGCGGGCGTACTCCTGCGCGTGATCTTTCCCGGCGCCGATGCGATCCACCCCCGCTGGCACGGGTGGATGACCGACGAGGGGCGGTGGACGGAGCTGGCCCGGGAGTGGGCGCTCTTCCGGTCCCCGGACCTGGATTCACCCATCTCTCCGATCCATCTGATGGTGGCGCCCCTCTTCCAGGCTGTCGTGGCCCTCACCTTCGAGGCTGCGGGCGTGGCGCTGGAGACGGCCCGGCTGCCCTCTCGGATCGCGGGAGTGATCCTCCTGTTGGCAGCGGCGGTCGGGCTTCGTCGCGCCCTGCATTCCTGGGCCTGGGTCACCATGGTGGCCCTGGTGGCCCTCCACCCCGAGCTGACCTACCTGAGTCGGGTCGCCATACCCGAGATGCCTGCGCTCCTCGCCGGCTTCGGGGCCTTCCTTCTGGTGGTTCGTCCCCACGCATCCCCCCGCACCGATCTCCTCGCCGGCGTCCTCACGATGGTGGCGGTGGCCTTCAAAGCCACCACCGGGCTGTACCTCCCCGCCCTCGCCCTTGCCCTCGTCGTGATCGGACCCACCCTGGACGGGCGCTCCGCTCCGGCGCGCCTTCGAAGCTGGGGCGTTGGAGTGAGCTTGGCCTTCGTCCTGGCCCTGGTCGTCGCGGCGCTCACGGTGGGGGTCGGGATGCCCGGGCGTGGCGGTGCCCTCGCGGCGATCATCAGCTTCCTGCAGTTCAAGGTCCCCTACGATGTGGGTACGACCTTCCTCCTGGGAGAGTCCCTGGACGACGTGAACCTCCTCTTGGCCATCCTCTGCCCCCTCCTCGTCGCCGTCCTGCTGCGGGCCCCCCCGGACTCCGCTGCGCGACGCGTCTACCGAGGGGCGATGGCTTGGGCCGCAGTATGGTTGGGCGCCCTGATGGCCCTGGAGTACTTCCCGCCGCGCTACGTCGTCCACCTGCACCTCGCCTTGATCCTGGCCATCACCGGCGCCATCGCCCTCCTGAGCGATCCCAGGGGGCGGTCCCTATCCGAGGGCTGGAGGTCCTGGTCCCAGCGTCGGCGGGTCCTGGCAGGGGCTGTGGTGGGTCTCCCGCTGGCGGTGGTGGTCGTCCCAGCGGCTCTGGTGGCCTTGGATGCGGTGGGACCCCGCCTTGATCGGATCCGGACCCTGGGTCCCCTCATCCTCGTCGTGGCCTTCACCGTCGGCCTCCTGGCCGCCCGGCGCCCGGTGGGTTGGGTCTTCCGGCCCCGTCTGCTGGTCTTTCCCCTGGCGGCAGCGGTGATCTGGCGAGGCGTTCAGGGGCCTGCGGTGGAGCGGTACTGGGTCATCGACGCATCTACGGAGCTCCTCCCATGGGCGCTGGCCATCGTCGGAGGGCTGGCGGCGGCATGGGCATCCTGGCGCACCCGGCGATCCGAGGTCCCGGGGATGAGGCTACCGGCGGGAGCGGTGGCCTACGTCGGCGCGCTGGTGATCCTCTGGGCCGGGATCCGGCACGTACCGAGTCTCGTCCAGACGACCTACCGGCTGGAAGGGCTGAGTCAGGCGCTTACGGAGCGCTACCCCGCCACCGATACGATCGGGGTCGCCAAGCTGACCAGCGCCTTCATCGCTACGCCGTTCCGCTACCGGGAGGTGGCGAGCACCACCGGGCTTCCCGAGGTGGTCTTGACGACGATCTGGAGTCCCGATCTGCCGACGGAGCGGGTTCTGCAGGCGGGCTTCCGGCCGGTAGCAGAGTTCGAGATGCCCGTCTTCCTCTTCCGAGGCACGCCTCGCCCAGCGGACCAGCCCCTCTTCGTCGATGCGATGCCGGTGGCGCTCCTGGAGCGCTAGGGTCGGACCCGGCCTCGAGGTGTCGCTACGGCCTATTCCACCAGGCGGTTGTAGACCGAGCCGATCGCCCGGCCGAGCCCGTAGCCTATCACGAAGCCGTATACGAACCCGATGAAGCTGCCGGGCCAGGTCACGGTATACCCGGGCAGGTAGTAGCGGAGTTGCCCCAGCATGCCCCCCGCCTCCGTACCGGGGGCTGGGGGGACCACCAGCAGGATGGCCGTAGCCACGAAGAGGCCGACCCCCAGGGTCAGGCCACCGGCGACTCCCCAGGCTCGGGCGTTGAGTCGAGCGATCTGGCGGCGGAGGATCTCGTCCTGAGTGGTCATGGATTCGGCGTCAGATGTGATCGAGGAAGTCCTGGGTCTGGCCGAGTTCGGCCCGGGTGCGGAGAATCCAGATGCTCACGGCCAGGACGAGGTTTCGTGAGAAGGCCAGAAACCAGCCCGCGCAGAAGAAGGCGAAGGCGACCGACAGCGAACCGAGCGCCGCACCGGTCCAGGTCAGGCTGTACGTGGGAACCAGGAAGGGGATTCGGTCCAGGATGACCGGGTAGTCGCCACCGCGGATCACCGCGACCGCCGTCACCAGGAAGAGGGCGAGACCAAACACGAGCCCTACCGCCATCCCGAAGGCCCGCTTGTGGATTGGCGCGAAGGCCAGCTCCATCGTCCGGGTCAGCTCCTCCCCCAGCCTCGGCGGACCCGAGGAGTGCGGTGCAGGAGACGTCTCTCGGGTGTTCATGACGGGTCCCCCTCGGAGAGCCGGACCGGGGTCTGTCCCTCGCCCCGTTTCCTCGGAGGACCCGCGCTGGCGCCGGACCTCAGGTGCCCGACCCAGGCCAGAATCACGGAGAGCCCCGCGATGCCGTAGTACAGGAGATTGAAGGGCACGGCTCGGAGCGCGAACCATCCGCCTCTGCGGTGGGCGAGCCACCGGTAGAGACCAGCATTGGAGGCCACATTCACCCCCAGGAGGGCTGCGGCGGCGACGAGCCAGCCCATCCGGGCGCTCACGGCCCCGGCGGCGAGACAGACGACGGACAGCCCCACCAGGGCCACTCGGAGGCGTTCTCCCCGATTCACGTTCAAGGCGTCGGGTCGAGGGTCGGCCAGGAGGAGCCGCATCCACGGGACCCCCCGGTCCAGAAGGTCCGTCCTGACCATCCCCGCAACGGTCCATCGCTTCAGGTGGGTGCCTTGAATGGCCGGGTCCAGGAGGATCCGCCAGCCCGCCTCCCGGATCCGGTAGCCCAGCTCGATGTCCTCGATCTGGGGTCGCGGGAAGCGCCGATCGTCGAAGCCTCCGACGTCGGCGAAGACACCGGCCCGGACCGCTCCGCACCCGGCCCAGAAGGTCTCCGCGTCGCCAGCACCCCGGAGGTGAACCCAGCGGTGATACAGGTTCCGGTACTGGGACGGGAATCCCGGATCCGGGGGCGCATCGTCGTAAGAGCCGAAGACCGCCCCGACCTCCTCCTGGCCGTCCAGGACCGACAGCATCCGACCCAGGGCGTCTTCGTGCACGCACACATCGACATCGACGAAGGCCAGGATCCGACCTCGTGCATCCTGGGCACCGAGGTTGCGCGCGAAGGCCGGACCCCGGGGGCCGTCGTCCACACCGACCACCCGATGCCCTCGCCCGCGGATCCAGCCCGCAGAGTCGTCGGTGCTCCCGTCGTCGACGACCAGGAGTTCCCATCGATCCTGATCCAGCGTCGACGCCTCGAGGGCTGCCACGCTGTGTGGGAGGAGGCCCCGCCCGTTGAGGACGGGCATGACCACCGTGAGCTCCGGGCAGGGGGCATCGCCGCCACGGTGCCCGGAGCCGCTCCCCGTCTCGGGGCTGCCGGAGGCGGTCGTCATGCGTGCCTCGGGTCGACCGACGTCACGCCGTCCGGAAGAACCGGAGTTCCGGGAGCCACCGTCGGCACGTTCTCGGAGGCAGCCGTTCCGGCGGCGGCGACCGCCTCCTCGTCGGACCCCTCCGACGGTGCAGGGGAGTCCGACGAGGAGGCCGAATCCCGGGCGCGGGGAGACTCGAGCCGCTGCTCCTCGTGGTACTCGAAGTCCGTGTTCACCGCCCACAGGTCGTGGTCGGCGCCCTCCATGTTCCAGACCGCCATCATGGCGGTGAGCATGGAGTGATCCGCGTTGTTGTACTTGTGCATCCCGTTGCGCCCCACGGTGTGGAGATTCGGGATGGGGTCGATGTGGCTGCGGACCGTGTCCAGGTGCTGTCGGTATTCGCCGTCGTAGATGGGGTACGCCTTCGGCATGCGTACCACCGTTCCGTCGATCACCGGGGCGTCCCCGGTGACGTTGAGCTGGGCGAGCTCGGCGGTGGCGAGGGCGATCAGCTCCTCGTCCGATGCGGTCCAGAGCCCGTCGCCCTCGAAGCAGAAGTACTCCAGCCCCAGACAGGTGGTGTCCGGGCGGGGGACCATGGCCTGACTCCAGTTGTTGAAGTTCTGGATCCGGCCGACCTTCACCCCCGGCGTATGCACGTAGATCCAGTTGTCCGGAAAGAGATCCGTCCCTTCGAGCATGAGGGCCACCACGAGGAAGTCCCGGTAGCGCAGACCGTCGGCGCCTTCGGCGATCTCTTTCGGGGGTGCTGGCTCCAGAGAGCGGACAAGGGTCCGGAGCGGCATGGTGGAGATGACGTGATCCGCTTCCACGGTCTGGATACCGTCGGGCGTGCGCACCTGGACCCGGCGGGCCTCGCCGTCCTCGATCTCCACGGCCTCGACCCGGTGCCGGAGGTGGACGTCGCCGCCCATCTCCCGCACCCGCTCGGCGCAGGTCTCCCACATCTGTCCCGGACCCAGCCTGGGGTACTGGAACTCATTGATGAGGGATTTGATCGCCGTGGAGCGCTTGTTGACCGAAGCGGCGGAGAGGACCGCCCGGGCCAGGGAGAGCCCCTTGATCCGCTGCGCCGCCCACTCGGCTCGGATCTCTGTGCAGGGGATGCCCCAGACCTTCTCCGTGTACGTCTTGAAGAAGATCTCGTAGAGCCGCTTGCCGAAGCGGTTCGTCACCCACTGCTCGAAGTTCTCCTCCTCCGGGTACGGCTTGAAGTGCCACCAGAGGTAGCTGAGGACGATGCGCACCGAGTCCACGAGCCCGAGGCCAAAGACGGCATTGGTGGGCTTCAGCGGGTAGTCGAAGTAGCGCCCCCGGTAGTGGATCCGGGAGAGCCGGGGGACCGAAATGAACTCGTCCTCCAGGATCTCCTGCCACAGCTCGTTCACCGGCTCGATCTTGGTGAAGAATCGGTGACCACCGATGTCGAACCGGTACCCTTTGTAGCGGGCGGTCTGGGAGATGCCACCCAGGATGTCGTCGGCTTCGAAGACGGTGACGCGCTGCCCCTGTTGCGCCAGAAGATAGGCCGCTGTGAGACCCGCAGGCCCACCGCCCACCACCGCGACGTGATCGCCGTCGCGGAGCTGCCGGATCCGGCGGGGGGACGCTTCTGAGTAGGTGGGGGATTCCGGCATCGGGTACGGCGTGTCGTTCGAACGAATGCGAGCTGCGGGGTTGGAATTCTCCTGGCGGTCGTGCAACCCGTGCGCGCCGCCATGGTTGCACGGTACCGCTTCGGATGAGGCCGTTGGAAGGGTGATGACCCCGCCCACCCCCGTGCGAGACACGCCCGACCGCCTCTATACTGCCGCGCCACCGTCCCGGGACCTGCGCCGGGACCGGCTTTGGCGTGAAGCGACCACGTCCCCGAACCCCCGTCTGCCTTGACCCGAATTCTCGTTACCGGAGCTGGAGGCCAGATCGGCTCCGAGCTCGTGCCCTTACTCCGGGAGGCTTACGGGGTCGACCGGGTCCTGGCCACCGACATTCGCCCCCCCACCGACGCGGCCGACGGCCCGTTCCAGGTTCTGGACGCCACCGACCCTCGGGCGGTGGGGGCCACAGCGATGCGCTTCGGCGCCGACCTCGTCTACCACCTGGCCGCCATCCTCTCCGCCGTCGGCGAGCGGGATCCCCGGCTGGCCTATCAGGTGAACATGAACGGGCTGCAGGCGGTGCTCGAGGTGGCCCGAGAGCAGCGGCTCGCCGTCTTCGTGCCCTCCTCCATCGCCGCCTTCGGCCCCGATACTCCCCGGGATCCGGCTCCCCAGGACACGATCCAGCGGCCCACCACCATGTACGGGGTGACCAAGGTCAGCGGTGAGCTGCTCTGCGACTACTACCACCTGCGCTACGGGGTCGACGCCCGGGGAGTGCGCTACCCCGGGATCATCTCCCACGGGGCGCCTCCGGGGGGCGGTACGACGGACTGGGCGGTGGACATCTTCTACCACGCGGTCCGGGGCGAGCCGTACGAGTGCTTCCTGGCGGAGGACGCCCAGCTGGACATGATGTACATGCCCGACGCAGTCCGGGCGGCGGTGGAGGTGATGGAGGCGGACCCTGAACGCCTGAAGCACCGGAACGCCTTCAACGTGACGGCGATGCAGCTCGCCCCCGGGGATCTGGCAGAGGCGATCCGACGGCGCATCCCCGACTTCCAGATGGGCTACGACGTGGATCCCGTGCGGCAGACCATCGCCGAGTCCTGGCCCCTCCGCATCGACGACTCGGCGGCCCGGGCGGAGTGGGGGTGGGCCCCGGAGTACGATCTGGATGCCATGACCGATGACATGATTGAGAACCTTCGAAGGAAACTCGGGTGATTCCCGGTGGGGAGACGTCCCCCTCCCTCGGCCCCTCGGGCCTCGTACCTTCCCTGGGCGGCCCGGCCTTCGCCCCGGCGCTGCTCCCGATCACCGACACACGCTCACCCAGGATTCCGGACCAGCCATGCCCATCGATCGCCTGAACGCCGTTCTCGACGCCCACGTTTCCGAGCTCGAAGCCGCCGGGACGGCCAAAGGGGCGGAAGCGGTGGTCACGGGAGTCCTCCCCGCCAAGGGGGATCGAGGCCCCCGCTTCCACCTGCAGGACCAGGGTGAGCGGGAGTTCATCCGCATGAACTCGAATTCCTACCTGGGGCTGAGTCTGAGGAAGGAGGTCATGGAGGCGGAGGAGCACGGGACCGCCGCGTACGGCGCCGGGCCGGGAGCCGTACGCTTCATCAGCGGCACGTACGACGTCCACGTGGCGCTGGAGCATGAGCTGGCGGCCTTCCACGGCCGGGAGGCAGCGATGGTCTTCTCGTCGGCCTATGCCACCATCGTCTCGAGCATCGTCCCCTTGGTGACCAAGGAGACGGTCCTGATCTCTGACGAGCTCAATCACAACTGCATCATCAACGCCATGCGCCTGTCCCGACCCGCTGGGAAGGCGATCTATCCCCACAACGATGTCGACGGGCTCATCGAGGCGCTGGAGTCGTGGAAGGGGAAGGCGAAGCGGGCGCTGGTGGTCACCGACGGGATCTTCTCCATGCGGGGGGACCACGCGCCGCTGAAGCGCATCCAGGAGGTTTGCCGGGAGTACGACGAGCACTTCTCCGAGAACGTCGTCCTGCTGGTCGACGATTCCCACGGCGTGGGCGCCTTCGGAGCCACCGGACGTGGGGTGGAGGAGTACGAGGGCGCCGACCCCGTGGACGTCCTCATCGGCACGCTGGGGAAGGCCTTCGGGGTGAACGGCGGCTACGTCACCGGCTCCGAAGCCCTGATCCGGTTCCTGCGGGAATCGTCGCCCATGTACATCTACTCCAACCCCATCACCCCCGGTGAGGCGGCCGCCTGCCGTGCGGCTCTGGGGATCCTGGACTCCCAGGAGGGACGGGATCTGCTGACTCACCTTCGGGCCATGACCAAGCGCTTCGACGAGGGGCTGGGTCGCATCGGGATCGAGACCATCCCCGGGGAGCATCCCGTCGTGCCCCTCATGATCCGGGACACGGGGAAGACCCGGGAGATGGTGGACTACCTCTTCGACAACGGCGTCCTGGTCACGGGCCTGGCCTACCCCGTAGTGCCCCGGGGTGACGAGGAGATCCGAGCCCAGGTGAACGCCGACCACACCGCCCAGGACATCGACCGGGTCTTGGAGATCCTCGCCGATCGTCCCCGCTGAAGCCCACCAGGGCGAACGCTGCTGACCGACCGTACGACGACCACATCCCAACCGGAACGGACATGCCCACCGACATCGACATCGCTCAGAACGCCGAGCTGCGCCCCATCCAGGAGATCGCCGGCCGCATCGGTCTGTCCCCGGACGAGATCGTCCCCCACGGGCATCACAAGGCGAAGATTCCTCTGGAGGTCGCGCGCTCCAGAGGCGGTGACGACGGCCACCTCGTTCTGGTGACCGGGATCAGCCCGACACCGGCAGGGGAGGGAAAGTCCACGGTGTCCGTGGGGCTCGCCGACGCCCTGACGCTCCGGGAGCGGAACCCGGTGCTGTGCCTCCGGGAGCCGAGCCTGGGGCCCGTCTTCGGCATCAAGGGCGGCGCCGCCGGCGGTGGCTACAGCCAGGTCGTCCCGATGGAGGAGATCAACCTCCACTTCACCGGGGACTTCCACGCCATCAGCTCCGCCCACGCCCTCCTGTCGGCGGTCATGGACAATCACCTGTACCGGCCCAACACCCTGGGGATCGACCCCACTCGCATCACCTGGCCCCGGGCGGTGGACATGAACGATCGGGCGCTCCGGAAGATCGTGGTGGGGCTCGGGGGCCGGACGGGCGGCGTCCCCCGTGAGGACGGATTCGTCATCACCGCCGCGTCGGAGATCATGGCCATCTTCTGCCTGGCCGACGGGCTGGGCGACCTGGAGGCCCGCCTGGAGCGCATCATCCTGGGCTACGACAGGCAGGGTCAGCCGATTCGGGCCGAGGGCCTCGGCGTCGCTGGGGCGATGACGCTCCTGCTCAAGGACGCCGTGAATCCGAACCTCGTACAGACGCTGGGCGGCACGCCGGCGCTGATCCATGGGGGGCCGTTCGCGAACATCGCCCACGGCTGCAACTCACTTTCCGCGACCCGGGTCGGGCTCAAGCTCGGCGATGTGGTGGTGACGGAGGCGGGCTTCGGCGCCGATCTGGGGGCCGAGAAGTTCTTCGACATCAAGTGTCGCTTCGGCGGGTTGCGCCCCGAGGTCGCCGTGGTCGTGGCCACGGTCCGGGCTCTGAAGATGCATGGGGGGGTGGCCCGGTCCGATCTCGTCGCCGAGGACGTGGCGGCAGTACGCCGGGGGATCGTCAACCTTCAGGGCCACGTGAACAACGTGAAGAAGTTCGGCGTGCCGCCAGTGGTGGCGCTGAACCGCTTCGCCACAGACTCCGACGCGGAGATCGCCGCCGTCCTGGAGACCTGCCAGGCTTGGGGCGTCAAGGCCGTCCTCGCCGATCCCTGGGGTGGCGGTGGGGAGGGCTGCCTGGATCTGGCCGACGCGGTCCACGAGGTCCTGGAGGCCGGGGAGGCGGACTTCCAGCCCCTCTACGCCGACGAGCTGTCCCTCACCGAGAAGATCGAGACCGTGGCCACGGAGATCTACGGAGCCGACGGCGTCGACATCGATCCCAAGGCGGAGAGGGAGATCGCGGCGCTGGAGGAGGCGGGGCTCCGGAAGGCGCCGGTGTGCATCGCCAAGACCCAGTACTCCTTCTCCGACGATCCCACCCTCCTGGGACGACCCTCGGGCTTCCGGATCACGGTGCGCGAGGTGGTGCCCTCGGCGGGGGCCGGGTTCGTAGTGGTAAAGACCGGGGACGTGATGACGATGCCGGGTCTCGGGGCCCAGCCCGCAGCCATGCGCATGGCCGTGGAGGACGGGAAGGCGGTGGGGCTCTTCTAGCCTGTCCGAGGATTCAGCCCCCGTTGAGACTGATTCTCAACGGGGGTGGAACCCCCGAGCAGATTGTCTGTACGTTGGGGCTACCGCACGATCATCGTTCGCTGCGGTGACGTTCAACCCGTCATTCGATCCGGATATCGGCCATGGCTTCTGGAGCCTTTCGCACGACGTCCGGCGTCGGGAAAAGCGCCGCCGCGCATGATCATTCGTCGGCGCCGCCGCCCCTCCGCCGGTTCTATCAACTCCTGCTTCCCGAGCGCCAGGACCTGCTCCTGGTCTTCTTCTTCGCGATCTTCGCGGGGATCCTGTACCTGGCCACACCACTGGCCGTCGACGTCCTGGTCAACAACCTGGCCTTCGGCAGCCGGGAGGGTGTGTACGTCCAGGCGCTGGTCGTGCTTTCGCTGGCCCTCTTCGCCTTCCTGTGCCTCCTGGGCCTTGTGCGGGCGGCCCAGTATTACGTCACGGAGCTGATCCAGCGCCGGCTCTTTGTCCGGCTCACAGCGGACCTGGTGTATCGGCTGCCCCGGGTGCGGATGGAAGCCCTGGACGCGAAGCTGGGGCCAGACCTGGTCAACCGCTTCTTCGACATGATCACGGTCCAGAAGGCGGCCTCGCTCCTGCTTCTGGACGGGCTGAACGTCTTCCTGGGGGCCCTCATCGGGCTACTGATCCTGGGCTTCTATCACCCCTTCCTGCTGGTCTTCGACCTGATCCTCATCGCCCTGCTGGCGGTGGTGCTCTTCGGACTGGGCCGAGGCGCCATCGGCACCAGCGTGGACGAGTCGTACGCGAAGCACCATACGGCGTCCTGGCTCGAACAGGTGGCCATGTTCCCGTACGTCTTCCGGAGCCACGGAGCCAGCCGGATCGCCGCGCGTCGCGCCAACGATCTGGCCATGGAGTATCTGGACGCCCGGAAGGGACACTACCGGATCGTCTTCCGGCAGATCATCGGCTTTCTTGCGCTTCAGGCCATCGCCTCGGCGGCGCTGCTCGGGGTCGGGGGGCTCCTGGTCCTGGAGGGTGAGCTGACGTTGGGTCAGCTCGTAGCCGCCGAGATCATCGTTTCGGCCATCGTGGGCAACGTGGCCTCCCTGGGGAAGTACGCGGAGAGCTTCTACGATGCCCTCGCCGCCGTGGACAAGATCGGCTATGTGGTGGATCTCCCGGTGGAGCGAGAGGGCGGGGATCTGCCCGTGGGTCCCATGGATCCTCGGGGGGCCGAGGTCAAAGTGAGCGACCTCTACTTCGGCTACGACCCCAGCCGGAGCGTGCTGGAGAGCGTGGCCTTCGACCTGGAACCCGGGGCCCGGGTCGCCCTCGTGGGTGCCGCGGGCTTTGGCTCCAGCACCCTCCTGGACATCCTGTACGGCGTGCGGGAACCTCGGCGAGGCACGGTCCGGGTGGACGGCGTGGACGTCCGGGCGTGGGACCTGTCCCGGCTCCGGGGTGAGGTCGCCCTGGTCCGGGGTCAGGATATCGTCGAGGGCTCCATCTACGAGAATGTGGGCTTCGGCCGGGAGGAGTTTGGCCGGGCCGATGTGGAGAGGGCTCTGGCCAAGGTGGGGCTCCTGGAGGCGGTAGAGCGTCTCCCGGATCGTCTGGACACCCAGCTGCTCGTGGGTGGCCGCCCCCTGTCGTCATCCCAGCGGAGTCGCCTGATTCTGGCCCGGGCCATCATCGGCCGGCCCCGGCTTCTCCTCCTGGACGAGGTCCTGGAGAACATGGAGCCCCAGCTTCTGGAGGAGCTGTCGGACGCGGTGTTCGACGGTGAGAACCCGTGGACGCTCCTTGTGGCGACCAGCGAGCCCGAGGTCCTGCGGCGCTGCTCCCGAACCATCGATCTCGCGACCTTCGGACCCGCTGTTTCGGGAGGCATGTCATGACCGGCGACGCGAAGCCCAGGGCCCCGCACCCCCGGGATTCCCTCCCCCACGACGCCCTCCCGATGCTGGACCATCGGGTGGAGTTTCCGGCCTCCGACGAGTCCTCTTCGCCCGGCATAGTCCGGCGATTCGGGCAGATTGTGGCCATCATCTCTCTGGTCTATGTCGTCGCCGTGGCGATCCTGCCGTGGCAGCAGTTCGTGAGGGGCGATGGGCGAGTGGTCGCGTACAACCCGCTGGAGCGGCCCCTGGTGTTGGAGGCGCCTCTCTCGGGGCGGCTCGAGGTCTCGAATGTGGTGGAAGGTCAAGCCGTGCGTCGGGGCGACATCCTGTTCCAGATGGCGGACAACGACCCGAACTTGCTGGCCAACCTGGAGGTCCAGAAGGAGGCGGCGGAGACCCAGCTCGAGGCCGCCACCGAGAAGGTGGTCCAGCTCCGGGAGCAGCTCAGGCTCAAGCAGGAGGCGCTCCCGGAGGCCATCGCTGCGGCGGACCAGAAGCTCTCCGCCGCCGACATCGCAGCCCGGACAGCTCAGCTGCAGTACGAGCGTCTGGAGAGCCTGTTCAACAACGAGCTCGGAGGACTCACCTCGCAGCGCGAGCTGGAGCTGGCGACGCTGGAGAGGGACAAGACGGCGGCGGATCTCCTCACAGCCCGGGCGGACCGGCGGAAGGTCGAGCTCGACGGTCGCGGGGATATCGAGAAGCTCCAGAGCGACGTCAACGCTGCGCAGGGCGATTCCGCTTCGAAGGCCCAGTCCCTGGCGTCCATCACCAGCTCGGTGAATCGGAGCCAGACCTTGACCGTGGTCGCTCCCCGGGACGGCGTGATCTTCCGCGTCAATGCCACCGAGGGGACCTTCCTGAGCGCTGGAAAGCCCCTGGCCACAATCGTGCCGGAGACCGACCAGCGGATGGTGGAGCTGTGGATGGACGGGAACGACGTCCCCTTGGTCCAGGCTCGTCAGACCGGTCCGGGTGGCGAGGTCACCGAGGAGGGTAGCCCGGTGAGGCTCCAGTTCGAGGGGTGGCCCGCCGTGCAGTTCATCGGGTGGCCCTCGGTGGCTCGGGGGACCTTTGGTGGGGAGGTGCTCCTCATCGACCCCACCGACGACGGGACAGGTCGCTTCCGGATTCTGGTGGCCCCGAAGCCCGACACCCTTCGCAGCGGCGAGGAGGTGGAGTGGCCCGGGAACCAGTGGCTCCGGCAGGGCGTGCAGACCCGGGGCTGGGTGTTGCTTCAGCGCGTGCCCCTCTGGTACGAGATCTGGCGCCAGCTCAATGGCTTCCCCCCTGCGCTCCCCACGCCTCCCCAGGGCGCGTCGTCAATGTCCACCGGACAACCGACCTGACATGGGAACGTCGACCTGCGGAGGCTCGATTCCCGGGACGGTGCGGCTCGCCGGCAGTAGGATCCGGTCGCGCGTCGGTAGGTTGGCCGCCCTGACGTTCACCCTCGCTGCGACGGGTGCCGTGCCCCTCGCTGCCCAGGACATCCCCGGGGAGGCACAGGCCGCGGAGTCGGACTCCGCTGGGATGCTCACCTTGGACGACGTCCGGTACTCTGTGGAGGCCACCTATCCGCCCCTCCTGGCGGCCCTCATCGAGCGTGACGTCCGGGAGGGACGCCTTCGGAGCGCCCGGAACATCTTCGACCTGGACGTCTTCGCGAAGGCCTCAGGGACGCCGGACGGGTACTACGAGTACACCACCGTGGACGCTGGTCTGGAGCAGTTCCTGGGGGTCTGGGGGGCCACGGTCTACGGCGGCTATCGCTTGACCGAGGGCGAGATCCTCCCGGATTACTACCGTCAGCGCACCCAGGAGGACGGGGAGGCGGCGGTGGGGATCCGCTTGCCGATCCTGAGAGGTGGAGCCACGGACAAGGGACGTACGGAGCTGGCCCAGGCCGAGGTGCGGCGGCGCATGGTGAGCCCCTTCATTGCCCGGCAGCGTCTGGACTTCGAGCGGGCCGCCAGCGTGTCCTACTTCAAGTGGGTGGCGACGGGGCTGAAGCTGGATCTGGCACGGGATCTCCTCCAGGTTGCGCTGGACCGGACTGCGGGTTTGGAGCAGCTCGTGGCCGACGGCCTGCGGGCCCCCATCGTTCTGGTGGACAACCAGCGCCTGGTGGTCTCCCGAGAGCTGGAGGTCATCGCCGCCGAGCGGGAGTTCCAGGGCGCTGCCCTGGCCCTGTCCTTGTTCCTGCGCACCCCCGAGGGCGACCCGATCGTTCCCGGCGAGGATCGCCTGCCCCCGGCCTTCCCGCCCATCGATGTGGCGGTGGAGCTGAACCTGGACCAGGGGATCCTCTTCGCCGTGGAGCGTCGTCCGGAGCTCATCCAGCTGGAGTTGGAGCTCGAGACGGTGGAGCTGGAGCGTCGCCTGGCCCGCAACAGCCGTCTGCCGTACCTGGACGCCCGTTTCGAGGCGGCGGAGAACTTCGGAGAGGATCTCTACGACGACCGCTCCGTGACGGAGCTGCGGGGGGAGCTGGCCTTCAAGTTTCCGCTGCAGAACCGAGAGGCCCAGGGGAAGGTGGACGAGGTCGAGGCCAAGGCGGGCCAGGCTCGGCAGAAGCTCGCCTTCGCCACGGACAAGGTGGTTGCGGAGGTGCGGGACTCCTGGATCGCCCTCCAGGCCGCCGACAATCAGACCGACCTGGCGGGCTTGAACGTCACCCTGGCCCGGCAGATGCGCGACGTGGAGGCGGAGCAGTTCCGGTTGGGAGCCAGCGACTTGTTGGCACTTCAGATCCGGGAGGCGGCGGCCTTCGACGCCGAGAAGACGGCGGTGGAGGCCTTCCTGGACTTCTATACGGCGTTGGCGGACTATCGCGCCGCCGTGGCGGAGGGTGTCCTGGTCCCCGAAGGCCCGGGAGGGTCCTGAGGTGAGGGTGCAGACTCCCGATCTTTCAGTCGCCGAGCTTCGCCCGGGGGACGATCGCGGGGACCCGCTCCCGGTACTCCACGTACGCGGTACCGAATCGGTCGACCAGCTCCTGCTCCTCCATGCGGATCAGCCCCCAGAGCGCCGGAATCATGAGGGCCGCCAAGGCGTAGCCCGTGCCGTAGTTCGCCATCATGCTCCAAGCCACGATCCCCAGGAGGGCGGCGAGGTAGCGGGGGTGGCGCATACGGCCGTAGATCCCGTCGTTCAGGAGCACGGGGTCTTCTTCGGGGGGAGCGCTGCCCAGCTCCGGGACGCCGGCCAGGGTGCGGAAGTCCAGCTGCTTCCGCACCCGGCGCTCCAGGAGGATGGAGGCCATCCACACGATCAGGCCGGCGTAGAAGAGGGGGAAGTTCTGGCCCAGGTCCGTGGGTGCCACGGGACCATTCCAGCGCAGGAGCATCCCCATAGCCACCAGGCAGACTGCTCCCACCACCAGGTAGGTCCGGGCCGGGCCCACCGTGCGCCAGTACTCGGCGAAGGGGTGGATGAGGTACCAGTACAGGAAGGCTGGTGGGATGGTGGCCCACAGAACCACCGCCAGTACATAGCGAAACGTGTCCATCCCGGGTCCTCGTCTTGAGTGCTCGCGCCGCAGGCCCCGCGCCGCAGGGCCAAGATAGCAGGAGGATTCCTACCGTGTACGCTCCCGCCGCTTCCGTCCGCCACCGGTCCGCCCATTCGTCGCCGGTCTGGGTAATGGGATCCCTGGCCGTCTGCCTGGGGCTCTGGGTTTGCGTCGGCGGAGCGCTGATGGCGGCGGCCTTGGCACGCCCCGTCGCCGCCCAGGAGGTGGGCCCGCCCTCGGGTTCCCTGGTCATCGTGGGCGGCGCCCTGTCCGATCCTGCCATCGTAGAGCGCTTCATCGAACTCGCCGGCGGCCCGGATGCCCCCATCGTGGTTGTGCCCACCGCCGGGGGCGCCGAGGACTACGACCAGTTCTGCTCCTGCCTGACCCTTCTGCGGCGGAACGGGGCCGACAATCTGACCGTCCTTCACACCCGCGACCCCGGCGAGGCGGACACCGAGGTCTTCGTCCGGCCGCTGCGCCGGGCCCGGGCGGTGTGGTTCACCGGGGGTCGGCAGTGGCGCATTGCGGACTCCTACCTGGGCACCCTCACCGAGGAGGCCTTCCGACAGGTCCTGGAGCGAGGCGGTGTGATCGGCGGGTCGTCAGCCGGGGCCAGCATCCAGGGCTCCCTGCTCGTCCGGGGGGACACCGAGAGCAACACGGTCATGCTCGGTGACCACCTCGAGGGCTTCGGCTACCTCCGGAACGTCGGCATCGACCAGCATCTCCTGCGCAGGAATCGCCAGTTCGACATGCTCGAGGTCATCGCCGCCTACCCGGACCTCCTGGGGATCGGCCTCGACGAAAACACCGCCCTTGTGGTGCAAGGTGATCAGGCCGAGGTGATGGGGCAGGGCTACGTGGCCATCTACGACGGCAACGCCACCATCGACTCCGGCGGCGACTTCTACCTGCTGGCCCCCGGTGACCGGTTCGACCTGGCGACCCGGGAAGGAAGTCGGCCCACGACGAGCTTTGAGCCCATCGGTCGGGTGGAGCGGCGAGGCGCTGTTGGGGAAGGCCCCGGGAGCGTATACGACGGGCCTGGTGCCGAAGGAGGGACTCCGGACGAGGGCGGCCCGTCGGACCCCCCGAGTTGACGATCCGCGACCATCCGCCATCTTGGTCCGGCCCTATCCCATGGGCTCGAAGCGCGTAGCCCTGTGAGGCCTGCGCTCCCCGGGCTCCCAGCACGCGCTACATGACCCTCCTCCTCATCATCCTCCTCCCCCTGGTGGGCGCGCTGCTCCCACCGTGGTTCGTCCGTTGGGGGAGGACCCAGAGCGCGCTTGCGGCGGGCGGGGTCATGGGGGCGTCCTTCTTCCTCCTCCTCTCCCAGATGGGGAAGGTGTTGGCGGGGGAGGCGCCGAGCCTGGACCTCCCCTGGATGCCGTCCATCGGGCTGGACATCGCCCTGAGGCTGGACGGGCTCGGGCTCCTCTTCTGCCTGCTGATCCTGGGGATCGGGCTCCTCATCGTCCTGTACGCCCGGTACTACCTCTCCAAGAAGGACCCCATGGGGAGGTTCTACGGATTCCTTCTCTTCTTCGCGGCGTCGATGCTCGGGGTGGTCCTGTCGAACCACCTCATCCTCCTGCTGGTCTTCTGGGAGCTCACGAGCATCAGCTCCTTCCTGCTGATCGGCTTCTGGAAGCACTTGCCTGCGGGTCGTCAGGGTGCCCGAATGGCGCTGGTGGTCACCGGAGGCGGCGGGCTCGCCATGCTGGGGGGCTTCGTACTCCTGGGGGAGATCGCCGGCACCTACATCATCAGCGACATCCTGGCTCAGGGAGACCTGGTCAGATCCAGCGCCCTGTACGCCCCTATGCTCGTCCTGGTCCTCCTGGGGGCGTTCACCAAGTCGGCCCAGTTCCCCTTCCACTTCTGGCTGCCGCACGCCATGGCGGCGCCCACCCCGGTGAGCGCCTACCTCCACTCGGCGACGATGGTGAAGGCCGGCGTCTTCCTCCTGGCCCGGCTCTTCCCGGCGCTTGCGGGAACGGAGCTCTGGTTCTTCCTCGTCACCGGGGCCGGCGTGACCACCATGGTCCTTGCCGCTTACATCGCCCTGAGCCGGCACGACCTGAAGGCGCTCCTGGCCTACTCCACCGTGAGCCACCTGGGGATCATCACCGCCTGCTTCGGCATCGGCACTCCGGCGGCGGCGACGGTGGGCGTCTTCCACATCCTGAACCACGCGGCGTTCAAGGCCAGCCTCTTCATGAACGCCGGGATCATCGACCACGAGACCGGCACCCGGGACCTGCGGAAGCTCTCGGGGCTTCGCCACTCCCTGCCCATCACCGGGCTCCTGGCGCTGGTGGCCTCGGCGGCCATGGCGGGCTTCCCGCCGCTGAACGGCTTCCTGAGCAAGGAGATGTTCTTCGAGGAGACGCTCCACGCGCCGTTCCACGCCGGGCCGCACTGGCTGCTCCCGGTGGTGGTGACGCTGGGCGGACTCTTCAGCGTGGCCTACTCGATCCGCTACGTCACCGATGCGTTCGGGGGCCCGGAAGCCACGGAGCTGCCGAACCCACACCCCCACGAGCCACCCCGGGGCATGCGTTTGCCCGTGGAGATCCTGGTCGTGCTCTGTGTGGCCATCGGGTTGTTCCCGAACACCGTCGCAGGGTGGCTCGTGGATGTCTCCGCCGCCGCCGCCGCGGGGACGGAGGTCGAGCACCACAAGATCGCCCTCTGGCACGGCTTCAACGTGCCCCTCCTCATGAGTGCCATCGCCATCGTGGGCGGCGTCGTGGCCTGGTCCGGCCGCCACGCCGTCATCGCCCTCCACGAGGGTCCCGTGCCCTTCCCCCGTGCGAAGGGGATCTTCGACGCCGGGGTGGCGGGAGGCGTGGCCCTGGCCACCGGAGTCACCCGGTCGCTGGAGAACGGTTCGCTGCAGCGCTACCTGGCTCTCCTGGTCGCCGTCGTGGTCGTGGCGGTGGGCGTCCCGCTCCTGACCGCTTCGTGGGCCCCCGGTGACGTCACAGGCCCGGCGCCGGATCCCATGAGCACGACCTTCTTCGGCTTCCTGATCATCGGGACGCTGGGGACCGTCTTCCTGCACCGGGACCGGATCACGGCGCTGGCCTTCATCAGCGTGGTGGGGCTGGTCATGTCGCTGGCCTTCGTGCACCTGTCGGCCCCGGACCT
>JGI12210J13797_10036410_pt1 | contig 21910 bp, 19 predicted proteins | sample ElkSlonscriptome_3_FD_13797 | JGI IMG/M metagenome (IMG submission 13797)
GCTCCGCGCTCAGCGGCGTGTCGCTGAAGTTGATCACCTCCAAGCTCGGCAGCTCTCCGAAGAACGCCAAGCTGGGCACCTGCCCCTCCACGAACACGATCGATCGCAGCACCGCCCGCCCCGCCAGGGGCGAGAGGTCTTGCTGCTGCCCGTACCCCCCCGCCGCCACCGAGCCCAGCAGCGGCAGCGTGCCCAGCACCTTCAGATCCGTGAGCCCCTCGTTGAGCCGCAGGTCCAGATCCCGCAGCTCGGGCAGCCCCGACAGCGGCGACAGATCGCTGACGCGGTTGAGCGCCAGCCGCAGGCTCTGCAGGTTGCTCAGCCCCTGCACCCCCTGCAGCGACTCGACCGCGTTGTCGCTCAGGTCCAGCACGCTCAGCCGACCGAGCGACTCCACGCCCGCGGTGGAGGTGATCGCGTTCTCCTGGGCCGCGATCCGGGTGAGCAGCACCATCTGCTCCACCCCGGCGAGGCTGGTCAGCTCGTTGCGCGAGGCCTCGATCTCCTGCATGTCGACCGAGTCCGACAGCGGCTCGAGGCTGACGATGGCGTTGCCGTCGAGATCGACGAAGCGCAGCTTCGACAGCCCCGACAGCGGCTCGAGGCTGCGCACGTCGTTGTCGTCGATCTCCAGCCCTCGCAGCTCGACGAGCCCCGCAAGCGACCCCACGTCGCTCACCGCGTTGTCCGACAGCACCAGCACCGCGAGCTGCTCGAGCCCCGACAGCGGCTCCACCGACGTGATCTCGTTGCGGGCCGCGTCGAGGGCCTCGAGCCGCTGAAGCCCAGCGAGCGGGCCCAGCGAGGTGATGCCGTTCTCGTCGATGGCCAGCCGGGTCAGCCGAAACAGCCGCCCCAGCGCGCTCAGATCGGTGATCTCGTTCTTCGACAGCTCCAGCTGCTCGAGCCCGGTGAGATCGAGCAGCGGCGTGACGTCGGTGATCTCGTTGTCGGCCAGGCCCAGGCTGATGAGCCCCTGCGCGCACTCCAGCCCCCGCAGATCGGTGATGCCCCGGCTCGGCGCGTTGAGCCCCCGCACCGAGCGCAATAGATCGGCCATGATGACCGGCTCGGGCATCTCGCCCTCGGGCAGGTCCTCGGGCGGGGGTGGCTGCGGCACCACCTCGAGCAGCACCTCGCGCAGCACCGGGTCGGGCACGTCGACCACGCCCTGGCACAGCTCGATGCGATCGCCGTCGCCCAAGAAGCCGGGGCCGGGCGGATCGGCGGCACAGCCGGGCATGCACGCAAGCGCCAGCCAGACCCACCAGCCCACCCCGGATCGGCCACTGTCGCGCCCGTCGTCGCCCTGCCCCGTCATGCCGCTCACGCTAGCAGACCCCCCCCGGTTTCTCACCAGGCGCGTCCCGGGCCGCACGGAGGCCAGCGGCGGGCCCGCGTGCTCCCGATCATGGCCAGGGCGGGGCCGAGGCTGCTAGCGTGGCGGCGTGAACCGACGCGCCGCCACCCTGCTCACCGGTCTGTCGCTCCTGCTCCTTCCCGGCTGCTACGCCGACGTGGAGTCGTTCGCCGTGGCCTCGGCGAAGCAAGAGTGCAAGCGGATCGCCGAGTGCGACCGCAGCCGCTTCGTCGACCAGTACCGCGACGACATGGGCCGCTGCCGCACCGAGGTCGAGGACACCATCCTCGACTCCGCCGACATCGCCGAGGAGTTCGGCTGGGAGTACGACCAGGAGAACGGCCAGCGCTGCATCGAGACCCAGCGCGAGCTTCGCAACGACTGCAGCGACGACGCCACCCGCGAGATCGACGACGACTGCTTGGACGTCTTGTTCGACGGCTTCTAGCTCTAGCCACCCCGCTCGCAGAAGCCAGCCGGCGGTGACCTCGATCCCCGCCGGCGCCTCCAAGCCCGCCTCAGGACACCGGCGCGGTCACCAGCGTCGACCCCTCGAGCCGATCCTGCAGCGCGGCGACATCCTCCTCGCTCACCCCGTAGTCGCCGATCATCACGATGTGCCCGCGGAAGCCGTGGCGCTCGTGGAAGGCGACCAGCGCCTCCATGGCCTGGTGCAGCCGGCCCTTGTCGGGATCGCCCGCCTCGGGCACCAGCGCCAGGTACATGTTGAGGTTGCTCGGAGCCAGCTCCGTCAGCTCGATGTGGATCCGGACCGCGTTGCCCTCGATCCCCGCCGGGCGCATCGAGTCGTGGGCGACCCGGTAGACGTACTCACGCCCCACCGAGCCGGTCATGTGGAACACCACGATCTGGGTGTAGGGGATGCCGGTGGTGCGGCTCTGGGCCTGCGCCAGCTCCACCGCCTGCCGGATGAGCCGGCCCATGCGGACCCCGCCCACCGCCACCACGATCGTGCGCTCGCCGGTCTCGATGGCGCCGCTCTCCACGGTCTCGATGACCCGCCAGAAGTAGCGATAGGCGGCCCGGATGAGCGGCCGGTGGTTGTAGCTGAGCAGCACCAGGCCCACCAGCAACGCCACCGCCGACAGCAGCGACTGCAGGCTCTTGATCTGCTCGGCGTAGCGCGAGTAGAGGCCCAGCAGCGCGAAGGTGAGGAACGCCAGGCCCAGCAGCGCGGCGACGGGCGTGCGCACGCCCGAGATCTTGATGTTGAACGGCGCCCAGTAGATCCGCGGATCGTCGCCCTTGTAGCGGCGCAGCAGGATGAACGCGAGCACCCCCGAGAACATCACCAGCCCGAAGGTCGCGCCGTACCAGCGCTCGAGGATCTCCACGTCGGCGCCGCCCTCCCACGCCAGCGCGAAGATGCCCACCAGCATGAGGATGTTGATCCGCGAGAACGCCCCCCGCTCGTTGGTGTCGAGCACCCGCCGCGGCAGCAAGCTGTCGCGCGCCATGGTCACCCACAGACCGCGCGCGCCGGCGAAGCCGGTGTTGGTGGCGCCCAGCAGCATCAGCGCGGCGTTGGCCACGATGACCACGTTCCACACGTCGCCCAGCAGCTCCGATCCGGTGATGCCGGTGACCGAGATCTTGCCCAGCACCGCCAGCAGGTACCCGGAGGCGCCCACGAGCTGGGCCGGGGGCAGCACCATGAAGACCAAGAGCGACAGCGACCCGCCGATGACCAGCAGCGTGGTCAGCATCCACATGTAGATCCGGCGCACGTCGTGGCGCGGATCCTCGAGCTCCTCGGGGATGTTCATCACCGACTCGACCCCCGAAGCGCCGAGGATCGACGAGCCGAGCGCGGCGGGGATGAGCGCCGCCCCCAGGGTGGCGAAGCCGGGCAGGTAGCTGGCGGTGGCGTGCCCCAGGCCGTGCTCGGCGGCGGGGTCGCGCACCTCCTCGACCGCGGCGCGCAGCTGGGCCCCGTCGAGGAACTCCGCGAAGTGGCCGCCGTGGATGATGAGGTAGGTGATGCCCGCGACGATGGTGATGCCCATCACCACCAGGTTCACCAAGAAGATCGTGCGGCTGACCTGCACGCTCTCCTTGAGCCCGTAGTTGTTGAGGCTGAACAGCATCACCAGCGGGGCCAGCATCACCACGATGCCGGCCGGGAACACCGACGACAGCGCCACCGCGACCAGCGAGGTGACCATCACCGTGCTCACCGTGCGGCGCCACTGCCCGGGCATCACCCACACGCCGAAGCCGAGGGCGGGCAGCATCGACAGGCCGATCCCCGCCACCACCTGCCCGCTCGGCAGCCGCGACACCAGCGAGGTGACGTAGTCGCTGTAGCTCAGCAGGCTGACGATGGCGGTGGCCACGTAGGAGAACGAGATGATGACCCCCACCACCGCCGCGGCCACGATGGCCAGCTTGCCCAGGTGCGACAGGGCGTAGCGCGTCATCACGTAGGTGCCGCCGTTGGACAGCGTCAGCAGCACCGCCTCGATGTACAGCGGCGCGAGCAGGAACAGCAGCGCGTACAGGCCGATCTGGAACGCGGGCGTGGCGTAGCCCACCCCGGCCACGATGAGCGCCCCCGACGAGTAGTAGGGCGAGGTCAGGGGGTCGGGCCCCACCAGGAACAAGCCCTCCTTCCAGGAGAGCTTGGGCTGTTCTTGCCTGGGCTCGGGGTTCGCCATGCGGGACCTCGACGCGGGTTATGCCCCCGCGGCGGGTTCCCCGGCAAGCACCCCAGCCGCAGCGCACGAGGCGCCCGCCCAGTCCGTCTTCGTGCTCACCCGACGATCGAGACGAGCGCGAGGACGGGTCGGAGCCGGCCTCGGAGGGCCCGGTCTCGGTCTCGGTCACCGGTCTCGGTCACCGGTCTCGGTCACCGGTCTCGATCACGGGTCTCTGCCTCGGCTAGGACTCGGACTCGGACTCGGACTCGGACTCGGCTTCGGCTTCGGACGCAGCCGATGCCGCCGCCGGCGAGTCGACCGCGTAGCCCTTGCCCTCGATCACCCGCGCGGGGATCCCCACCGCCAGCGCGCCGGCCGGCACGTCCTTCAGCACGACCGCGTTGGCGCCGATCTTCGCGCCGGCTCCGATCGTGATGCCGCCGAGGATCTTGGCCCCCGGACCCACGTCGACCCGCCCCACCAGCCGAGGCGCCTCACCGGTCTTCTCGTTCACGCCCAGCGTGACCCCCTGGGCGATGAGGCAGTTGGGCCCCACGTGCGCCTCGGAGTGCATCACGATGCCCTGCCCGTGCAGCAGGATGAGCCCGCCGCCGAGATCGGCGTTGATCGGCACGTCGGACGCGAGCACCGAGCTCCAGAACCGATGCGGCAGCACCCACGCCCGCGAGGCCACCTGCCCCACCACGCCGCCGTGCTGCCGCCAGTACTGGTAGCGCCGGATCGATTGCAGCAGCCGCCGCGGCGGGTCCCACAGCTGCACCGGCGTCTCCCGGGCCCACTCGGGCTCGGTGGACGAGATGTGCTCGCCGCTCTCGTAGGGCGCCCGTCGCTCGAGCAGCTGGCGCGCCGCCCCGACCGCGGTACCGGCCAGGCCCCGCAGCGCACCCCGCAGTCGAGAGGATCGCCCCGCCATGCGACCCCCTAGGGAGCGCCGAGCTCGTCGTCGCCCTCGGGGGCGTCGGCCGGCGCGTCCTTGAACAGCTCGCTGCGCTCCTTGTGGATCTGCTTGAAGCTGGAATCGGAGATCACATAGAACCACTGGTCGAAGCGCTGGCGCAGCGTGGCGGCCCGCTCCTTGCCCTGCTCGACCTTCTCGGCGTCGCCCGGATCGGGCTCGGTCGCCGCGGGCACGGCACCCTCGGCACCCTCGGCACCCTCGGCACCCTCGGCTCCCTCGGCTCCCTCGCCATCCGCGCCCGCGTCGGGCTTGGAGCTGCTCAGCGACTGATCGAGGCTGGGGTCGTACGCCACGTCGACGAACATGAAGCGGCTGGCGGTCTTGTTGGTGTCCTCGCCCTCGGCGGCGGGCTCGACCCCTTCCTCCATCACGCCCTGGTCGTCGTCGCCCTCGGAGGCGTCGGTGACCGCACCGGCGGTGAGCGCGATGCCCGACTCGTAGGTGACCTCGCCGAACAGCAGCGAGTAGACCATGCCGTCCTTGGTGATGGCGGTGAGCGCCCCCTCGTTGCCATAGAGCTGCGCCCGCCCGTCGGCGGTGGGCACCACGAAGAAGCCCTTGCGCTTCATCTCCTGGGCCAGCACCTGCTGCTCGATCACGTTGCGCGCGGTCGGCCGCGGGCGCACGCCCACGATCTTGAGGTTGGCCATCTGCGTGAGCATCTGGCGGACCTTCATGCTGTCGAGCACCTGGCCGGGCTCGACCTCGGAGCCCGCGTCGAGCACCCAGTCGCGGGTGGAGCCGCCGTTGGGGTCGGCCTTGGCCTGCACCGGGTTGAAGCCGGTCACCTTGCCCTCGACCTCGTCGACCGTGTACGGGTCGTAGATCATCGCCACGAAGTCGTCGCGCTCGACGCTCAGCAGGTCCTTCTCGATCCAGTCCTCGAACGTGGTCGAGATGTCGAGCTCGAGCTTGGAGCCGTAGACCCGCTTGCTGTCCTCGCCGGGCTCGCGCACGTAGTAGTAGCCGGGGCGCTCCTCGATCTCCTTGCCCACGATGATGTCGACCATCGTGGTGCCCGAAGCATCGCGGATGGTGATCCGCTGGCCCTTCTCGTCGCCCTTGCCCTCGGCCCCGTCGGGGTCGAGCACGCCGAACGCGGCGTGGTTGGCCGGGTCGTCGCCGTAGTAGCGGTCCTTCTTCACGTCGATGAAGGAGGCGGCGGCCTTGCCCATGCGCTCGGTGCCGTCGGCGGGGTAGTCGTTGTGGCTGGGGATCACCCAGCGGCCCTCCTTCTGCTCGACCTCGAACGAGACCACCTTGGCCTCGTCCTCGTCCCACGCCACGACCGACAGGCCGGTGGCCACGGTGGGATCGGTGAACTCGGGGAACAGCAGCTCGCCCGTGTCCTCGTACTGCACGGGCGGCAGCTCTTGGCGCCGCATGGAGTAGGCCAGGACGGAACTGCCCAGGGCCAGCGCGACCATGATGATCGTCGTACGGTTCATCGCTCGCTCCTTCAGCGCTTGGCGCTACGGCTTTGGGGAATGGTCTCGGCCTCGCGGCGGCGACGGCGGTAGAAGATGAGCAACGCCAAGCCCAGAGCGGGCAGCGGCGGGATGAGCAGGGCCAGGATCCGCACCCGGTCGCGGACCTCCTCGAGCTTGCGCTTGTGGTCGGTCTCGATGCGGTTGATGGCCTTGGCCTTCTCCCGCTCGATCTTGGCCTCCTTGACCTGCAGGCGCCGGCTCTCGGCCTCCTGGGCGCTCTGGACCATGACCTCCTTGGTGGTCTCGTCCAGATCGGTGCGGCCCTTGATGGCGGCCACCGCCTCGTCGAGGGCGGCCTGGGCCTCCTGGAGCTCGGCCTCGGCCTTCTCGTTGGCCCGCGCCCGCTCCTGCTCGAGGGTGTCTCGGGCCCCCTCGGTCTCCTCGTCGATCCACGTGAGCCGCCGGAACTTGGGCTGGCGCTTGCGCAGCTCGATGAAGCGGTCGTCGCCCGCGAGCGAGTCGACCACGTTGATGAGGAAGGTGACGTTGTCGAAGCGCAGGTCGATGAGACCGTCGCCGTCGACGTCGCCGCCCCGCTCGCGCAGCTGGAAGAACTGGTCGTGGAAGAGATCGAGGTCGGCCACCACGACCACGTTGCGGGCCTTGGGCGCCTCGCCCCCCTCGGGGGCCTCACCCCCGCCGCCGCCGGTGACCCGCGCGGCCATCACGTGGCGCTCGCCGGTGATGGGCGAGGGCTTGGCGTTGGGCGTGGGCTGCAGGCCGAACAGCGGGTGCTCGCTGAACATGTCGCCGAACAGGTAGTAGCCGGCCCGGGTGCTGGAGTGCAGCAGCGGGGTGAACTCGCCGCTGAACCCGGCCGCCTTGCGCACCTCGCCGCCGAACAGCACCACGACCTCCTCGAGGCCGTTGACCACCGGGTCTTGGTCGACGAAGGGGCCCTCCACGAACACGACCTGCCGGGGCACGCCCTCGAAGCTGGGGTGCGGGTTCTCGGTCTCGTAGACGATCTTGTCGGAGTCCCACTCCACGCCGATGCGCTCGAGCAGGCCCTTGAAGTCGCCCTTGGGGGTGGGCGGCGGCTGGCCGCCCATCATGCCGCCCATGCCCTGCTGCGGGTTGGGCTTGGGCTGGCTGGGGGCCAGCCCGGGGTTGAAGGTGGGGAACGGGTCGACGGTGATCAGCGCGGGGCGCCCGGCGTCGACGTACTCGCCCACCTTGTCGAGCTCGGCCTGGGTGAGGCTGGCGAGCTGCGGCACGAGCAGCACGTCGACGTCCTCGGGGACGGTCGCGGTGGGGTTGAGGCTGCGGACCTCGTACTGCTTGCGCAGCTCGTCGACGATCTGCCACGCCGGCTGCTGCTGGCGGGTCTGCATGTCGAAGTTGCCCATGATGGGCGCGTCGGTGCGCAGGATCCCCACGACCTTCTTCTCGTCTTGGGTGACCACCCGCAGGGCGCGGGCGATCTCGTACTCGACCGACAGCCCCTTGCTCAGGAACGGCACGACCTCCTCGCGGGGGCCGCTGACGAAGGCCAGGCCCATGAAGGTGGGCTTGGTCTCGATCCGGCCGCCCTCGCGCGAGGCGAGCGCGCGCGGCAGGATGCCGTACTTCTCCATCGCCTCCTCGGCCTGGGGCGAGTACTCCTTGGGCTCGACGATCCGCACGGTGAGCCCGGGGCCCCCCGAGCTGTCCATCTCGCGCAGGATGTTCATCAGCCGGGAGCGGACCTCCACGTAGTCGCCCGGCACGTCGGCCGAGACATAGGCGTGGACGGTGACCGGGCGAGTCTCGTCGATGGTCTGGATGAGCCCGAGGGTCTCCGGGGTGAGCTGCGACAGCCCCTCCTCGGTGACGTCGGTGCGCACCTGCAGGCGGTAGCCCACCAGGGTGGTGGAGACGACGATCGTCCCCAGGGCCAGCAGGCGGATCAGGCGGTCGTGTCGGGGTGCGAGAGCCATGGTTACCAGTGCCTCCTTCCGAGCAAGACAGTGCACAGATAGAGCATCAAGGCCACGCCCCCCACGAAGTAGGCGACGTCGCCGAGGCGGATGACGCCCTCGCCGAAGCTGGAGAAGTGATCGCTGACCGACAGCGAGCCGAAGACGTCCTCGAAGCGGCTGCTCAGGTCCGCTCCCCCGTCGGAGACGGTGGAGGCGGTCGCGTCGGCCCCGGCCCCGGCCTCGGCCCCGGCCTCGGCCGCGTCGGTGTCGGCCTCTTCACCGGAGATGTTGCGGGACTGCCACAGCACCGCGCCCACCGCGGCGCCCGCCAGGCCCAGCAGGCCGGCCAGCGAGGCGTTGCCGCGGATGACCCACCCGCACAGCGCCACCAGCAGGCCGAGCAGCGCCACGCCCAGCAGGCCCGACGCCCAGGGCAGCGTGCCGGCGAACACCAGGCCCGCGCAGCCCAGCCCGCCCAGGATGAAGGCCACCGTGGTGTTGAGGGTGAGCATGGAGCCCACCAGGCCGATGGCGGCGAACAGCGCCCCCATCAGCCAGTAGCCGGCGAAGGTGGAGAACATCAGGCCCTTGTCGGGCTCGCCCAGCACGCTCAGCACGGTGATCTGGGCGATGGCGGTGAGCGCCAGCGAGGCGGTGTACATCCCCAGCACGCCCAGGTACTTGCCCAGCACGACCTCGCCGTCGCGGATGGGCAGGGTGAGCAGCAGCTCGTCGGTGCCCCCGCCCCGCTCGTCGGCCCAGGCGTTCATCGTGATGGCGGGCACGAAGAACATGAGGATGGCCGGCATCATCTCGTTGAGCGTGGCCAAGTCGGCGAGGTTGCGGTTGAAGAACTCTTCCTGCAGGAACGCCGCCGCCCCCGTCGCCATGATGAACAGGGTGATGAACACGTAGCCGGTGGGGTTGCCCAGATACGCGCGCATGTCCTTGCGGAAGATCGCGCTGACCACCTTGAAGTCGAGCATCACGCCACCTCCTTGTCGGTCGCATCGTCGTCGGCCCGATAGGCCTTCTTGGTCTTCTTCGCGTCGTCGCCGGCCAGCTCCAAGAAGCGCTGCTCGAGGGTGGCCTCGGCCTTCAGCTCGCCCAGGGTGCCGGTGAAGACGATCCGCCCCTCGGCGATCATGACCACCTCGGAGGCCATCGCCTCCACCTCCTGGAGGATGTGGGTGGACAAGAGCACCGTCTTCTCCTCGCCCAGCTTGCGGATGAGCGCCCGCACCTCCCGGATCTGCAGGGGGTCGAGCCCGGAGGTGGGCTCGTCGAGGATGAGCACCTCGGGGTCGTGCAGCAGCGCCTGCGCCATGCCCACGCGCTGCCGGAAGCCCTTGGAGAGCTTGTAGATCGGCTTGTGGAGCACCTCGGTGACCGCACACTGCTCGACCACGCGCTCGATCGCCCGCAGCGGCGAGGGCACCGCGCGGATGTCCGCGAAGAACGACAGCGACTCGAACGGGGTCATCTCGCGGTACAGCGGGCCGCTCTCGGGCAGGTAGCCCAGCTTGCGCGCGAGCGTGCGCCGCTGCTCGGCGATGGAGGGGTCGTGGCCCAGCACCTCCGCCCGCCCCTTGGTGGGCGACAGGTAGCCCGTAAGGATGCGCATGGAGGTGGACTTGCCCGCGCCGTTGGGGCCGAGAAAGGCGCAGACCGTGCCCCGCCGGACCTCGAAGGAGACCTCCGACAACGCTGCGAACCCGCCGTAGATCTTGCTGACTGCATCGGCCCGGATGGTGACCGGGCGTGTCTTCTCTTCGTCGCTGCCCATGTGCCGCTTCGTCTTCGGTGATGGTTGGGGTGACCCGACGCGCAGGGGGTGGCGGTGCCGTCCTCGGGCGGGTCGCGTCGGCGGCGACCGCCGGAGCCGTCGCCGCGAATCTGCGCCAACGGCGCAGATTCGATCGCGGCGCATAGTCTTGTCATGGAGTACCGCGGGCGCAAGGGCTCGGGTATGGAAAATGCCGGAGAGGTCCGTGCGGAAGACCGACGCGAACGCCGTGTCGCCGGAGATCCGCGAGATCACCGGAGATCATCGGAGGGCCGGAGGCTCCGCCGCGCCGCGGGTCCACGCCCCAATCCCCGTGATCGAAGCCCGCGATGCGTCCGTTTGGCGGGTGGCCGCCGCCCCGGGATGCGTAAATCGAGCAGCCGGGACCACGATGAAATTCGTAGGTCCACGTAAGAGACCGACTTACACTCTTCGCATGGGTGGGTTCAGCCGTTCGGCAGTGATCTGGGGTGTGGCCGCTGCGTTCGCGTGGGGGTGTGGCGACGAGGATCCGGCGATGGATTCGACGGGGGGGATGGACACGGGGATCCCTCTGCCGGGCACGACGGGGGAAGGCGTCGACGAGTCGGGCAGCGAAATCTTCGACGTGGGCAACGGGGGCGCCACGGCTGGGGGCGGCGACTGCCCGGGGGGCGGCGGCGGCTCGGTGAACGACGAGTACAGCATCATCTGGATCGCGAACTCGCCCGAGGGAACGGTCTCGAAGATCGACACGCGCACGGGGCAGGAGCTCGCTCGCTACTGGAGCGGGCCGACCGAGGGCGACGACGATCCGTCGCGCACGTCGGTGAACCTGGTGGGCGACGTGGCGGTGTCCAACCGCGGCAGCGGGGTGGTCAAGATCGCGGGTCACATCGACTCGTGCGTGGATCTGGACGGCAACGGCACGATCGAGACCTCGCAGGGCATGGACGACGTGCTGCCCTGGGGCACCGACGAGTGCGTGCTCTGGTACACGGACTTCCCGTCCGACGGGGACCACCGGCACGGTCCGCGCCCCACCGCATGGGACGCGGGCAGCAGCGGCAACCCCTGCACGGTGGGCGACGAGCGGGTGTGGATCGGGTGGTACGACGCGCCGGCCGACACGGGCCGCTTCCGGCGGCTGGCCGGCCAAGACGGGGCGATCCTCGACGAGGTGGCGATCGAGGAGTGGAACGCGGCCACCGGCACGCAGGACAACTACGGGCCGTACGGCGGGGCGGTGAACGCCCAGGGCGATCTGTGGGTGACCGGCCTGCAGGGCACGCTGGCGCGGATCGACGCGGAGACCCTCGACACGCAGGTCTGGGCGGTGCCGGACGGCAGCGCGCCCTACGGGGTGACGCTGGATTCGAACGGGCACCCGTGGACGGGGGGCTGGTCGGGGATCGTGCTGCACTTCGATCCCGACACCGAGCAGTTCGACGAGATCGACGTGGACGGCCGGCGCATGCGAGGGCTGCAGATCGACCGCGACGGGCAGGCCTGGATCGCGGCCAACAACCCCTGCGGGGCGCTCCAGATCGACACCGCGAGCCTCTCGGTGGTGGCCGACATCGAGCTGCCGGGCTGCTCGGGCCCGGTGGGGGTGAGCATCGACGTGGACGGCAACGTCTGGCTGCCCGACCGCGAGGCGAACCTGGCGTTCAAGCTCGATCCCAGCGACTACAGCACCACCACCACCCCGGGGCTGGTGGGGCCCTACACCTACTCGGACATGACCGGGGCGGGGCTGGGGCTGGTGGTGAACCCGCCCGCGGGCTGAGTCCGGGCTGAACCGAACCGGGCTGAACCGAACCGGGCTGGCCGACGCGATCCGTGATCCAGATCGCGTCGGGCGGCCGGACCACGCCGTAGCATCGGGCCGCGCATGCAACCATCGCCCTCGACCCAGTGGGATCGGATCCTCGCCCTCACCCTGGTGGCCATGGCCATCACCGCGTTCACCATGGATCGCTCCGCCGCGCTCGACCTGTGCGCGCCCGACTCTCCCGATCCGTTCGGGCGGGCGCTGTGGGCCTACGGCGAGCGCTACGATCCGCTGGTCTCGGCCAACCCGCACTTCCTGCGGGTGATGTCGGGCATCTCGGCGTTCGTGTTCGGGCCGTGGGAGCTGCTGCTGGCGTATGGGCTGTGGAAGGGTCGGGGCTGGCTGCGGATGCCGGCGCTGGTGTGGTCGGTGGCGATGCTCTACTCGATGGTGGTGCACACGATCGTGGAGCTGTGGGGCGCACTGCCGCCGCCGCACCCGGGCATCGCGCTGGCGGCCTACGTGGTCTACCTGGTGGTGCCGTGCGTCCTGCTGCGACGCTATTGGATCCATCCCGATCGCAGCTGAGCACGTGCGGCCGCACACCCGATCGGCGCGGAGCCAGCGAGTCATCCCATGCAACACTCCGCCCCCGTGGAGGACCGCACGCTCACCCTGGCCGAGCTCGCCCAGCACGACGGGCGGGATGGCACCTACTGGCTCGAGATCCACGGCGAGGTCTACGACGTCACCGAATTCCTGCCCGGGCACCCTGGCGGCAGCATCCTGAAGCTGGGGGCGGGGCGGCACTCGACGGTCCTGTTCGAGTCGTACCACCCGGGCCCGGCGCTCGATCGGGCGCTGCGGGTGCTGAAGCGCCGGGCGGTGCACGTGGGCTCGCTGGCCCCGGCCGAGCGCGAGCCCTACGGCGATCCGACGTTCTTCCACGCGGTGCGATCGCGGGTCGACGCGCTGCTGCGCGAGCGCGGGCTCCGCTATCACTCGCGGGCGTGGCTGGTCCACCTCGAGGTGGTGCTGCTGCCGCTGCTGTTCGTGGCCGCCTGGGCCGCCCGCACGTGGCAGGGCTCGTACCTCGCCGCGGCGGTGGGCGGGATCCTGCTGGCGCGGATGGGCTTCGTGATGCACAGCGGCAACCACGCCGCGCTCAGCCGCAAGGCGTGGCCCAACGCGCTGGCCGGCTCGCTGATGGACTTCATCGGGGGCTCGAGCCTGGTGTGGAAGTCCGAGCACCAGTACTCGCACCACGGGCGGCCCAACGTGCTGGGGCTGGACAACGACTGCCAGATCGGCACCCCGCTGCTGCGCTTCCACCCGGGGCTGGAGCGCCGGTGGTGGCACCGGATCCAGTCCGTCGGGCTCGGCGTCGGGATGAGCGTGGGCCTGGTGAAGTGGATCGTGACCGACTTCAAGTATGCGCTGCGGGGCCGGGTGACCCACGTGTCGCTGCGCGTCGATCGCCGCGAGTGGATCCGCTTGCTGGGCTTCAAGACGCTGTGGGTGGTGATGCACCTGGTGGTGCCGATCATCGTGGCCGGGCCGATGTTCGCCCTGCTCAGCGCGTTCGTGATGCTGGCGGTGGGCGCCTACTACATGGAGGGGATCTTCATCGTCAATCACCTCCAGCGCGACCTGGTGCCCGAGCCCGACGTGCACTGGTCGGTGCAGCAGATCCAGGGCTCGGCGAACTGGGCCGCGGGCTCGCAGTGGGCCAACGTGGTGTCGGGCAGCCTCAACCACCAGGTCGAGCACCACCTGTTCCCCACGATGTCGCCGTACCTCTACCCGGTCATCGTGCCGGTGGTGCGGCGCACGTGCGAGGAGTTCGGGCTGCGCTACCGCGACTTCAGCGGGTTCGCGTCGGCGATGATGGGGACGATCGCGTACCTCAACGAGCTGGGGCGTCCCGAGCCAGGGTCCTCCCCCACCCCGGCGACGGCCCCGATGCCGCGCTGAGCGAGGAGCGAGCGCGGACGTCGTGGGATGCGGGTCGTGGTGGGCGCTAGCAGCCCGTGGTGCTCGCGTCGGGTACGCACTCTTCGTCGCTCGCCGCGGGGTTGACCTCCGCGCGGGGGGGTGAGCTACGATCTCATCGATGTGGCCGGCCCCTCTGGGGCGCTCGGCCGCACGAGGAGGCCCCCTGACCGAACGCAAGATTACCCTCCGTGGGGACGCCGCACGAGGCCGGAGAGTCTCTGCAAGCGCGATGAAGGATCTACTCACCGCCTTGGTCGAGGGCTGCCAGAGGGCGGCGCGGATCCAATTCGAGGGGCGCTCCTCGGCCCGCGGCCCCACTCCTCGATGGCTCGAGGCCGCCGCTGACTTCGATGTCGTCGCCATTCGCGAGGGCTCGACCCAGCTGTTGGTCGAGGCGAAGCCCCTCCGCGACATCGTGCCCGACCCGTCGGGACAGGAGCACGCCTACCGGCCGCTCACCGAGGGCGTGACGGCGCTCGATCTGTTCCACCAAGGCCTTCGAGCCGCCGCCGAAGGCGGCGAGGACTCGGACGCATTCGACGTCAATCTCCTGAAGACGTTCGGGAGGCTGAAGCGCGTGCTCGACCATGGCTTCGATGAGATCGACTTCGACTTCGGCGAGCATCTGCGGGTGAATGCGAGGGTGTTGGAAGCATTCAGGGAGCTCCGATCTCGCGTTCCCGAGGCCAGGCACGTCCGCATCACCGGCAAGCTCGACCAGATCAGACACCGCGATCGACGGTTCGTCCTGGTGGTCGGCGATGAGCAGATCCGTGGCGTCGCCGACGAAGTGATCGATCCCGAGCAGCTCGGCTCACTGTTCGGCAAGCAGGTCGTCGCAACCGGTGACGTCGTGTTTCGACCATCGGGACGGGTACTGCGCATCGACGCCACGCACCTACAGCTCGCCGGTTCTGGGGCGAGCGCGTGGGCCAAGATGCCACGTCCGCTGTTCGATTCGCCTCGCCCCAGAACCTCCTACGTCGTCGAGCAGACGCCGGAGACGGGCCTGGGTGCGATCTTCGGGCGTTGGCCCGGAGAAGAGACCGACGAGGAGCTGCTCGCGGTGATGGAGCAGAGCGCCTGAACCTTCCGGCCTCACGATGCACCTGCTGGACACCAACATCCTCGTTCATCTCCTCCGCGGCAAAGCGGCCGGACGATACCTCGACCAGGAGTTCGGTCTCATCGGCGCTCCAGTCCGGCCGCTCATCTGTGTCGTCACGGTTGGCGAGTGCCTCAGCCTCGCGATGCAATTTGGTTGGGGTGCGAGCAAGCAGGCGGCTCTCCGAGCGCTGCTCAACCACCTGCCCGTGGTCGACATCGACGACCCTCGGGTCCTGGAGACCTACGCGACGATCGACGCCCGGTGCATCGCCGCAGGAAACAAACTCGAGAAGAATGACGCGTGGATTGCCGCAGCCGCGGCATCGCAAGACGCGGAGATCCTGACCTGCGACAAGGATTTCATGGGCATACCGGCGGGCCTGGTCGACGTGCAGTACGTCGACTCTGCGAGGCTGCCGCGGGGTCCCTGACCGCCAGGGCTAGGTCCCGGGCTCCGGCTCCGGATCCGGCTCCACCCGCCGATCGCAGCGATCGCGCTCGACGACCTCGAGGTCGTCGCCGTCGATCATGATCTCGGTGTGGACCCCTCGGCGCACGGGCACCCACGGGCGGGAGACCTCGCGACCGGAGACGACCAGCCGGGTGCGCAGCCGGCCGCCGTGCTCACCCTTGGGCCCCTCGATGCACTCGCCGGGCAGGAGCACCCGCTCGCCCACGCGCACCTCGAATGGGCCCTCGGGGGCGTCGGCGAGGCACAAGACGGGCGGCTGCTCGGGCTGACAGGCGCGCTCGTCGGTGCGCTGCCACCCCGAGCGCGGCGCGCAGGCGGCGAGGCCGGCCACGAGCACCAGGGCGGCCCCAGCGGCCCCATGGCGCGAGGCGGCGCACCGCCGGCGCGGGGCAGCGGCGGCGGGCGTCTCCGCCGGGGCGGACCCGGAGCCCGGGGTGTGGCAAGCTGGTGGACGGTGGCGAAGCCGCGCAAGAGGGGCAACCACGGGCGGGCGATCCACGCGGCCGAGCTGGCTTGGCGCGAGGTCTTCCTGACCGTGCCGCGCGACCGCATCGAGCTGGCCCGGCTGCAGAACGCATGGGTCGAGGTGGCGCCCCGGCACCTGCAAGAGGTGGCCTGGCCCGCGTGGCTGAGCCGCGGAAAGCTGCTGTTGCACGTGGACGACAACCAGTGGCTGCACGAGCTGAGCTACCTGCGCTCGGACCTGCTCGACCAGCTGCGGCAGGCGTGCCCCTCGGCCAAGCTGAAGGACCTGCGGCTGCGGGTGGGCTCGGTCGAGGTGGTGCCCCCGCCCCAGCCCGTGCCCGAGCCGTACTACCCGGGCCTGCCCCGCGAGCCCGAGCGGCCCACCATCGACGCCATGGAATCCATCGACGACGAGCGGCTGCGCAACGCGGTGGCGGCGGCTCGGCTGGCGCTCGGCTCTCGCGACTAACGGGATCTCCCCGAGCCCGAGCCCGAGCCCGAGCCCGAGCCCGCGGGCGAAGGTGAGCGCGGGGTCAGCGGAGCGGCTCATGCCGCCCCGGGGCGAGCGAGGGCGGCCCGCAGCTCGGCCACGAGGGCCGCGAGGGCCTCGGGACCCCGCTGGCCGGCATCGATGAGGGCGCTGCCCACCACCACGCCGTCGGCGTGACGGGCCAGCACGGCCGCCTGCTGCGGTGTGCGGACCCCGAAGCCGGCCGCGATCGGCTGGTCGGTGTGGGCGCGGATCGCCTGGAGCTGCTCGGCCAGCCCCTCGCGATCGGCGTCGAGCGCCGCCCCGGTCACGCCCTTGAGGGTGACCGCGTAGACGAACCCGCTGGCGCTGGCGACCGCGATGGGCAGGCGCGCGGGCGGAGTGGTGGGCGCGACCAGGCCCACCCAGCCCAGCCCCATGGCCTGGATCGGCGCGCGCAGCTCGTGGGCGTGCTCGGCGGGCAGGTCGACCACCAGCACGCCGTCGATCCCCGCGTCGCGCAGGCGCTCGCCGAGCGCGTCGCCGAGCTGCATGAGCGGGTTGGCGTAGGAGAACAGCACGATGGGCACGGAGGTGTGGGCGCGCAGCTCGGCGGCCAGCTCCAGCACCCCGGCCAGGGTGGCCCCGGCCGCTCGCGCGCGCACCATGGCCCCCTGCACGGTCGGGCCGTCGGCGGTGGGATCGGAGAACGGCACGCCGAGCTCGAGCACGTCGACGCCGGCCTCGATGGCGGCCCGCAGCCGCTCCAGCGAGCCCGCGCGATCGGGATCGAAGGCGGTGAGGTACCCGACCAGCGCAGCGCGGCCCTCCTGCCGGGCCCGCGAGAAGGCCTCGGCGATCCGCGCCTGGCCGCTCATGTGCCCTGCTCCTCCAGCGCGACGCCGGCCTCGGCCATCACGGTGTGCATGTCCTTGTCGCCCCGCCCCGACACGTTGAGCATGAGCGTGCGCTCGGGGCCCTCGGCGGCCAGCCCCTTCAGCGCGGCCACGGCGTGGGCGGTCTCCAGGGCGGGGATGATGCCCTCGGTGCGCGACAGCAAGCGCAGGCCGTCGAGCGCCTCGTCGTCGGTGACGCTCAGGTAGCGCGCGCGACCCTGCTGGTGCAGCCACGCGTGCTCGGGGCCGATCCCGGGGTAGTCCAGCCCGGCGGAGATCGAGTGGGCCTCTTGGAGCTGGCCGTCGTCGTCTTGGAGCACCAGGCTGCGCATGCCGTGGTAGATGCCCAGCCGGCCGCGGCTCATGGTGGCCGCGTGCTTGCCCTGCAGGCCCTCGCCGGCCGCCTCCACGCCCACCAGCGCCACGCTGGGATCGTCGACGAAGCCGCTGAAGATCCCCATGGCGTTCGAGCCTCCGCCCACGCAGGCCACCACCACGTCGGGCAGCGCCCCGGTGAGGTCGAGGGCCTGCTGCCGGGCCTCGGTGCCGATCACCCGGTGCAGGTCGCGGACCATGCTGGGGTACGGATCGGGGCCCATCACGCTGCCGATGACGTAGTGGGTGCCGTCGACGTGGGCCACCCAGTCGCGCAGGGCCTCGTTGATGGCGTCCTTGAGGGTGGAAGAGCCGGAGTGCACGGGCACCACCTCGGCGCCCAGCAGCTGCATGCGGAACACGTTGAGGCGCTGCCGCTCCACGTCGACCGCCCCCATGTAGACCACGCAGGGCATGCCGAAGTAGGCGCACACGGTAGCGGTGGCCACCCCGTGCTGGCCTGCGCCGGTCTCGGCGATGATCCGGCGCTTGCCCAGGCGACGGGCGAGCAGCACCTGGCCCACGCAGTTGTTGATCTTGTGCGAGCCGGTGTGGTTGAGGTCTTCGCGCTTGAGCAGCACCCGCGCGGCCCCGACGGCCTCGGCCAGGCGCGGCGCCGGGGTGAGCGGCGAGGGGCGGCCCACGTACTCGGAGAGGATCCGCCGATACTCGGCCTGGAAGGCCGGATCGGCCCAGGCCTCGGGCCAGGCCCGGCCGAGCTGCTCGACCGCCGGCATCAGCGACTCGGCCACGTAGCGCCCCCCGTAGGGGCCGAATTCGAGGTTGGGCGCGCTCATGGTGCGGGAGGGTTTTGGCAGATCGAGGCCAGCGCCGCAATGGCGGCGGGGTCCTTGCGGCGGCGATCGTCGCGACGCTCGGCCCCGCTGGCCACGTCGAGACCGGCCGGGCGCACCTGCTGCAACGCCCGGGCGGCGTTGTCGGGGGTGAGGCCTCCGGCCAGCCACACCGGCACGGGCGCGAGCGCGCCTACGGCCCGGGCGGCCCACGACCAGTCGGTGGTGACCCCCTGCCCGCCGAAGCCCTCGACGCGGGCGTCGAGCAGGACCCACGCGGGCGCGGGATCGGGCCGCCGCAGGGTGTCGAGCGAGGGCGTGCCGCGCACGACCCAGACATAGGGGCGCCCGAGTGCCGCGAGGGGCTCGATGGGCGCGTCGCCGTGGGGCTGGATGAGATCGACGCCGAGCCGATCGAAGGCCTCGTGCACCTGCGCTTCGGTGGGATCGACATGCACCGCGACCAGCGTGGGCCCGCCTCCCGGCGCAGCGCGAGCCCGTCGCACGAGCGCGAGCGCGGCGTCGAGGTCGAGCGCGCGCGGTGAGCCGGGCCACAGGTTGAGGCCCAGCGCGGTCACGCCGTGGGCGAGGCAGGTGTCGAGGTCGTCGGGGTGGGTGACGCCGCAGATCTTGAGGCCAGGCATGGAACGGCGTGAACCGGAACATTCTAGGCCATGTTGGGGGGCGAACGAACGTGGTACGCCTGCGGGCAGGATCGAGCCCATGGTCGTTCCCCTGAGCGAACTCTACATCGAGAATTTTCGCGCCGTGCGCCAGACCACGGTGCAGCTCGACCCGCGGATCACGGTATTGTTCGGGTCGAACGCCGCGGGCAAGACTACGATTCTCGATGCGCTGGCCATTGGATTGGGCGCCCTTACGGCCCGCCTGCCTCGGCCCAGCCAGAAGAAACGAGCGTTCGCCTCCCGCGGTGACCTCCGCTTCGGGGCCGGCCAAGTGAAGTTGTTCGGAGGCTCTCGGCCCTCACCGACGATCGAGGCCCCGTTCGCGCGCATCGCTCTGGTCTCGTGCGACGGTCTGCATTGGGACGTCACCGAGTTCCGTAGCCCTCTGGACAAGGCTTCGGTTCCGGCCGGGCGCGGGACCAAGGCCCTCGACGCATGGATGGCCCCCCGAGTCGTCGAGGCCCTCGATGCCCCTCCCGACCGTCCCACCAGCCCCATTCCGTTGGTGGCTGCCTATGGCAACCAACGAGCTGTCATCGACGTGCCGCTCCGCGATCGGGACTTCAACCAGGAGTTCGGTCGTCTCGACGCGTTCGACGGCTCTCTGAAGGCGACGACTCGCTTCAAGACGGTCTTCGAGTGGCTGCGCGTCATGGAGGACCAAGAGCGTCGCGAGCGAGAGAAGCGCCACGACTTCGACTACCGCCTCCCCGAGCTGGAGTGGATCCGCCGGGCGATCGCCCTGGCCGAGCTTCGGTGTCACGATCCTCGCGTGGAGACCCGGCCGCTCCGCATGCTGGTGGACTTCGAGCACGAGGATGGCCGGATTCAGCCACTCGACATCAGCGCACTGTCCGACGGCTACCGCACTCACTTCGCCCTGGTGGTCGACCTCGCGCGGCGCATGGTCCAGCTCAACCCGAGCGAGGATCTCGACGATCCCCAGCGAGGCACCCGCAGCCCCGCCGTCGTGCTGATCGACGAGGTCGACCTGCACCTCGATCCGCGCTGGCAGGGTCGGGTCGTCCAGGGTCTACTCAGTGCGTTCCCGAACACGCAGTTCGTGGTCACGACGCACTCCGAGCAGGTCCTGGGCTCGGTGGAGGCCCACCAGGTCCGACACCTGCGGTGGAGCGAGGATGCCATCGTCGTCGAGGAGGTCCGCTTCGCGCAGGGAGCCACGGGGGAACGCATCCTCATCGAGCTGATGGATGCCCCGGAGCGCGTGCCCGGGCGGTACACGACCATGCTGCGCCGCTACCTCGCGCTCGTCGACGACGACCTCGGGCGAAGCGAGGCGGCGCTGGAGCTCCGGCGTGACCTCGAGCAGGCGCTCGGCAACGATCCTGCGCTCCACCGCGCCGACCTCGAGATGCAGCGCCGGGAACTGGTGGCCCAGCTCCACGCGGAGCGCGGGTGAAGCACGTACCGAGGATCGTGCGAGAGCCGCTCGATCTCGCGCAATGGCGGATGGATCATCCCGACGACGATCGAGCCCCCGGAGCCAAGGCCGGTGCCGTGTGGAGTCGCTTCAAGGACTCCGGCCCCGCCTACTCGAGCTTGCTGCGTGCGCTGGTCGATCGCCAGCTGGGCCTGTGTGGCTACTGCGAGCAACGCCTGACTCGAAGCGACGGCACCCTGGTGGTGGGCGACAATCAGATCGAGCACGTCCTCGCGAAGAGCCAGGGTCCGGGCCGCACCCTCGACGGCGCCAACCTGATGGCGTGCTGCGGCGGCGGGACCTGGGCGCGCTCCGACGAGCCGTCGCGCCATGCCGTCCCCGTGCGAGACAACCTCTCGTGCGGCCAGGCCAAGGGGGAGCACGAACTCGCTGCGGCGTGCGATCCTCGGTCGTTCCCCACCGTGCGTCCCATCGTCGCGGTCGGCCTCGACGGACGCCTGCGGGCGAAGGTGGAGACGTGTCGCGAGGCGCGGATCGACCCGGAGCACCTCCAGCACACCATCGACGAGCGGCTGCGGCTCAACTGCGAGCGCCTGCGCGTGGCTCGGAAGCGGGTCATCGACCACATCGTGGAGTGGTTCGTCCTCCTCGTTCGGGAAGTCCTCGAGCAGTCCCCTCACCTCTCCGACGAGGCCGTGGCCAGCGTCGAGCGAGCGCTCGTGGGCGGGCGCCTTGGCCCCGATGCGAACGGTCATCTCGTCCCGTTCTGGTCGTCCGAGCGCCAGTACCTCGGCCCCGCCGCCGAGGCCTGGGTTCGGGAGCACGGCGCGCTACTCCACGTCGGGTGAGCCCTCGTCGTCCGAGCCCTCGTCATCACCCGGAGGAACGAGGGCCACCGGCAGCGGCGCGGTGGCGGCCAGCTCGGTGCCCAGCGAGGCGAGGAACAGCCGCTCCACGCCATCCAGGCACCGCGAGCCGGTGACGAGCATGCACGCGTCGCGCTCGGCGGCGATCTCGATCAAGGCGGTGCTGGGCGGACCGGACAGCCGCACGCGCTCGGCATCGCCGACGCCGTGGTGTCGGGCCCACGCCTCGAAGGGATCGACCCCGGGCGCGAGGGGCTGGTCGCTGGCGCGCAGGTAGGGCCGCCGACCCGGCGGCGGCTCGACGTACGCCAGCAGCAGCGGGCGCAGGATGGCCGCGGCGAGCCGGGCCGCCCACGCCACCGCGTCGACGCAGCTGCGGGTGAGATCGGTGGCGACCACCACCGGCCCCCCGTGGCTGGCGGCGTAGTCGGGCGGGACCACCACCACCGGCGAG
>JGI12210J13797_11129629_pt1 | contig 21904 bp, 22 predicted proteins | sample ElkSlonscriptome_3_FD_13797 | JGI IMG/M metagenome (IMG submission 13797)
AGCGAATTCATTTATTCCGGCGATGTCACATTGCGGGATGTAGAAAAAGCTGAATATTTTGAGGTTGATTACCTCTACTCTTGTGGTTCGGTATACGAAAACTTTCTTACCAAGCCGCTAATTAATAAAACCGATGTTTCGGGAAACCTTTATTGGTCAAAAAAAATAGAGATCCCCGAAATTCACGCTATGGCAAATAATCTTTGCGTTGTTTCTGAAGATGAGATCTATATCCTCGCTGCCGGATTGCTGAAGATGAACGGAGACGGGGAAATCATATTTCATAAATCCATTGAAAGCAGCTCCTCATTGAGCTTTAGGGCAATTGAAAAAACACCGGACGACCACCTTTTGGTGTGTGGAAATTTAAATGATGATATCATCGTTTTAAAGTTTGACACCTTGGGAAATTTGGTGAATCACCTCCGCGCGGGAAGCGAACGGGATGAGATCATCAGAGATATGTCTGTGGATCAAGACGGTAATATTACACTGGTAGGTGCTTCAGCTAATTCCAATACGAATGTGAATACAAAAGGCTTGATCATGAAACTTAATCAAGACCTGGAAATTCTCTGGTCAAAGACCATTTACCGAGAAAACGCACAGAATGAAGACTACATTGTTGCGGCCTTCAGCAGTGTAAATAGTGGTGCCAATACCATCATGGTAATGGAGGCCACGGGCGATGTTTCGATTGGCTCGGAAACCGCTGCACACGACATTGGATTAGTCGAAATCAACGGTTTGGGCGAGATAGAAGCCGAAAAAATTATTGACATCGGTTTATTTGAATTACCCGAGGATTTGATACGATCAGAAGAGGGAGATCTGATTGTTACAGGTACAAATTACGTTACGCCGTTTGAACCTTATTCTTCCTTTGTTTTATCTCTGAACGCTCAGTTAGAACCGATTTTTGCCAACTACCATTCCAAAGATTGGGATGAGCTTTTAATGGTTAAGAGCACCATCATAACGGAAAACCCGCTTCGTTTGGCCACTGTTGGTGTAACCAGTATTAACCAACAATACCAGGGCTTACAGAGCCATCATTCACTCGATGCAGGACTTTGTACCGCCGCAGAAACGGTACCGATCGCATATGACCCTGATTTCATCCTCGAAGATACCGAAATGGAAGTCTATGATCAGGAATATGAGATCACCGACCTTGGGTATGAGCTCACCAACGCCTTTAACAGCCTTCTTACCAACTGTTCCGAAACCCTTTCAGACGATTTGCCATCAGTTTCTGAAGAGCTATCCCTATTTCCCAATCCGACAACTGAGAATTTTCAAATTTCGGGAATCAATCACCCCTCTCCTGTTCTCTTGAGAGATGCCTTGGGAAGAACGATCAGGGAATTTTCTTACGAGAAAGGCCCAATAAATATCAGCGACCTCTCGCCGGGAATTTACTTGGTAGAGGTCAATGCGGGAAAGACCTTCCGTTTGATAAAAGAGTAAGTGTGATATAGGCTCAGTCATAACAGGGCCAGGCCATCAATGCTTCTCACAATTGAATGGAGACACTCCTTGATCCGGTCTAAACCGCTATCAGCTGACGAAAATGAATCCTAAGCCAAAGCTAAAATCAATACTCACTCAGCCGATCAATTTTAGCCTGCCAAAAAACAGTTCTGTCCTTGATATCAAGTCCTTGCAAACTCATCTCTTCATCGCCCAGCACTTTGTCATAAAGACCGTACGTTGAAAAGGTTTTAAAAATAAATGGCAAGAGATCTACCAAAACAAAAAGGACGATAATCAACCATTGAGTGACCCGCACAATGGGGTTGGTGGCCTTGATTTGCTCCAAAGCCATCTCTTGGTGGAGGTAATCGGTGGAAAGCGAGAATGCGGCCAGGCTGCTGTCTTTGCGGCTGCTCAGCTCTTTTACCGCCAAGCCGAGGCTGCGCTTCTCTCCGAGTTGTTCCTGCTTCAAGGCTTGGAGCTCATTTTCCAAGGTCGCCAGTTGGCGGATCTTGTTTTCAGCTGATGGCCCTTTCCCTCTCAGTCCGGTTGTTTCCAATTCGCCGTTGGCATTGCGCATCACCTCCCCGTCAATTTCCTTGGCTACGATATCGGCCTGCCGGTTGCGCTCGGCTTGTTTTTCGAGATAGAGGCTATCCATGGAAAACATCCGATTTTCAAGTCTTTGAATTTTTCCGTCAAACTGTTGGGCGATGGAGGCACGCTCTGCACTCAGGTTTTGCTCCATTTGGTCAGCTACGCTCCCATTGAAGTAGAGCATCACCAAAGGATGGGAGATGACTATTCCCAAGATCAGGGCAAAGGAAAACCGCAAATAGAAGGCAGGTCGGTTTAACTCGGCCCGGTCACTCGTTTTTCTGCGGTGGGTGGACACAATAAATCTGTCAAATGCGAAGATGATCAAACTCCAAACAAACCCTCCGACCAACGCCAGCCAGAGCTTGCCCTGAAGGCCTTCCAGCGTGCTGAGTGCATAGGACATAGAGACCAAGGCCAAGATGGCAGGCACCAAAACAAGCGTGCCAAAACCCATGTGTTTGATCTGTTCGGCCCTTCTGCATTGTTTTAACAGATCCATGTCGCTTCCGGAGCAGAAAAGGAAAAAGCGCTCCATAACGGTGAAGTTTTCTCTTGTTTGATGCATGCCTAAATGTTTGCTTAAAGATGTCGGATCGACATCAGGTAGAAAAGTAAAACATGATAAACGGTGTTAATATTGTAGCAACAGCGACGGAAAGGAAGGCCTTGCTCACACAATTCAACCTCGAGATCGCCTTTTAACCCTAGGTTTTAAAAAATCTTTTCTGCCGGTGGTCGGGATTCGTTTCACGCGCGACGCTCCCGGGAGCCGAAGCGGTGCGGAGTGCTCTCACCATCGGGTTGTGTCGACGGAGTCAATGGGAATCAAGAAACATCAAATCGCACTCGAATCCCTCATTCATGGTACTCGTCTGCGCCGAGCAAGAAGAGGTGGGTTTCCTGAGGTAAGATCCCAATCACCTATATCAATCAATTCTCTTATACTTTTTGACGGTCAATCGATTACGCGTACCGCTTGCATCTGACTCGGTTTCGAGGCTAGCCTCCAATTGCTTGCTCAGGCTTTTGATGAGTTTCCGGCCAAAGCCTTCGCTCTCTGAATTTACTCTGGTGTCAAACCCCTTCCCGTTATCGCATACTTCGAGGTGCAGAGCTTTGCCCTCTTCACGCAGTGTGATGGCTATACTTCCCTGCGCGTTTTCGCCTCGGGGAAAGGCGTATTTCAGGCTATTGGTAATCAATTCATTCAGGATCAAACCCAACGGCACCAATGTGTCCACATCCAAACTAATCGGATCTATCTCGAGCTTTAGTTCGACCTCATCAGAATCAACTTGGTAAGTAGAGAGCAGCTCCGCGCACAGCTTTCCGAGGTAGGGCTTTACGGATACTCCCGTCAAATTCTCACCCTGATACAAGTTTTGGTGGATGAGGGCCATCGAGCGTACGCGGCTCTTCCCTTCGTTGATGGCCTGAAGCACCCCTTCATCACTGACGCTTCTGCTTTGCAGGGAGAGCAGACTCGAAACGATCTGCAAATTGTTTTTGACTCTGTGGTGAATTTCTTTGAGCAAAAGCTCCTTAGCACTTAAGGCCGAAGCTAAAGCCAGTTTTTGACGAAGATATTTACGGACAGAAACGTACAGCCCCACGATCATAAATGCGAATACGATAAGCGCGGCTGTCCCAATAAAAATGGTTTTATTCTTTTCTACGATGATCTCGGCCGAGGCCGTATTTTGTGCATCGAGTAAAGCCACTTTATTGCGTTGTGCGGCTAAATCGAATTTGGCATCTTTCTCAGCCACTTTTTCCACAATATCTTGGTTGAGAATAGAATCGGAAATAAGCTTGTATGCCTTATGCTGCTCCAACCCACGTCGGTAATCGCCCATAGCTTCATAAGCGCGAGCTAGCGTAGAATGCGCATTTTGCTGATGGCTGAGTGAATTGTGGAGGTCTTTGTCTGCCAAAATTAAATTGGCCTGAATGATGGCCTCGGTATAGCGCTCCATCTCAAGCAGAATGTCGCAAAGATGAGTGCGCGTTTCACTGATATTGTAATGGCTCTCGAGTTCTTCCCTAATGCTTAGAGCGGTGAGATGGCTCCGGTAGGCTTCATCGAGTCTATCTTGCATACGGCGCAGATATCCCATAAAGTCGAAGTGAAAGCCAAGGCCCCATTGTGTGCCTAAGAGGGTGTCGAGTCTCCCTTGCATCAACAGGTGATGCTCGGCAAGGTCGTATTCCTTCATCTCGATAAGAAGAAGCCCCAAATTGGCGTGTACGTTGGCACGCCCCATGGTATCATCTGCTTGCTCATACAGTACAAGTGCTTCTTCGTACCGATCGCGCGCCTTTTCATTTTGGTTGATATTGCTGTAAAAGATTGCCAGCCCATTTATCGCTCCTGCTATCGCCGAAGGTTCTCCACGAGCCTTTTCCAAAGTGTAAATCTCATTCATGTAATTCTGAGCAGCCTCATTGTAGCCCATAAAAACATGCATTGCCCCGAGGTGATTCGCCGCAAAAACCCAATTGCTCGTGTCGCGATGATGCCGGTAATAGGCGTGGCAAAGTTTTAATTCTTCAATGCTGCGAACGAAGTTTCCTATCCATCGATTTGCACCACCTTGTATGCGCAAAGCTTCAATGTAGAGACTACTGTCGGCCTTGACGATGGGGTGCTCCAAGAGAAGAGAAGTATAATCCACACAGCGGAGTCGATCTTCCGATTCAGCTATTTCTGCTGCAGCCATCATCAAGGTTACCTTCTCCTTTTCGGAATTGGTATGTTTCAAAACCTCATCGATGCTGTCGAGACGCGAGTCAACCGATTGACCGTAAACGGTACTCGCAAACAATAGAGCCAACGGAAACCATCCCGATACCGAGAATTTCACCATTCTAATCACCATATTTTCCACCATGGATAGGATTGATTCTTCATGGATTTGGCTGATTCGCTGCTTTGGTTTTCAAAATCAACATTGAAGCGTGATTCTTCCAGCTGCTCATTCATCTCCAGCAAATCCAACCCCAAATACATGAGGGTTAACTGATTTTGAAGGCGCCCGTTTTTTGGATCGCTTAGAGAATCAATAAAAGTATCGGCGTGAAATGGGGCCACAAAAATTAATTTTTTAGCATTCAATGAAAATTCTTGAACCTACGAATTAAGGACCTTTCTTTCATCCGCTCTTCACCCATATGGGTGATAAAAAAAGATGATCTGTTCCAACACAAAGACACGACAAGTAAGGTGTGCTAGCCGGGAAGCTCGCATTGCTCCGCCATAATACGCAGCAAATGCTGCCTGCCGATACGCAGGCTCGATACTTTCGATAGATTCGAATCGAAGGATATGTCTGAGACAAGATATGGTGAAGGATATGCAGCTCATTCTAAGACGTACCTCCAGGTACGCAACATCAATCCCATCAATACCTCTCTTTTTCCCAATCAACCCCTGTCCCGTCAGCGACGAACGATGGGTAAGGACCACAATTCGAGATTGTCTATTATTGATACCTTGGACAAAAAAATTTACATAACGAAAACATGAAACACCTCTACACGCTTTCACTCTGCTTATTTGCGTTGCTTTCATTCGCGCAAAACAACTCACCTACTGTAAACATCGTCTCTGTTGACGCGGATGAGGTGACCCAAGAAATTACGGTGGTTTATCAAATTGACGATCCAGATGCCGATCAATGCGAAGTCTGGTTGAAGTTCTCCTCGGATGGAGGCACCTATTTCGAAATGGCCACTGAAAGCGAAGTATCGGGCGATGTGGGTGAAGGCATTCCTCCCGGAGAAGCCTTAACCATGAGTTGGGATTACAGCGCGTTGGCTGGAAATATCGCCGGCACGCACATACGCCTTTACGTATCCGATAATCAAGAAGTGGATATCGCTGAGATGGTGAATCAAGTCAGTGAAACGGAACTGTTGGGCTCTTTGGAAGATATCGTCGGAGAGCGCCATTATACGGCCGCACCGGTTCAACTTCAGGCAGTCCGTTCCTACCTCTTCGATGCCTTTGCGCAAGCTGGATTGCAAACTGAATTTCAAGATTTCACTTTTGACAATACCGTCATGCAAAACGTCTTGGGGCGAAAGCCCGGTGCGAAAGAAGAAGGTGTGACGATCGTCATTGACGGTCACTTTGATGGAGTGCCTGGAAGTCCCGGCGCAGATGACAACGGGTCGGCAGTGGCGGGAGTGCTGGAAGCTTTGCGTATCCTCTCCCAATATAATTTTGAGCACAGCATTCGATTTATCGGCTTCGACGCTGAAGAATTGGGGTTAGTCGGCAGCAGCGATTATACGCTCAATGGGGTTGCAGCATACGAAGATATTCAGGGTGTTCTCAACTTTGAAATGATCGGCTACTACTCGGATGAGCCCAATACGCAAATGCTGCCCGTAGGATTTGATCTGTTGTTTCCCGCTGCCGCTCAAGTGGTGGCCGATGATGAGTTCAGGGGTAACTTTTTGACAGTGGTTGGAAATGTTCCTTCTAATTCACTCATCGCCAACTATGTTTCTGCTGCTGAAACGTATGTTCCGGATTTGAAGCTTGTAGAAGTAGCCGTTCCGGGTACGGGCACTATTGTTCCCGACTTGCGCCGAAGCGACCACGCCTCTTTTTGGGATGCCGGTATAAATGCGTTGATGCTAACCGATGGTGCCAATTTCAGAAACCTGAACTACCACACCCCCGACGATGAAATCGAAACGCTGGACTTTGGGTTTATGAGCAATGTGGTAAAGGCTACAATTGCCGCGGCAGCAACACTCGCGGTACCGATTAGTACTGATTTCGAAGAAGTGGATCTCTCCACCATTCTTAGCGTCCACGAGCACGCCCATGCTTTCCCTGCTGAGTTGGTTCTTTTTCCCAACCCATCGGATGGCCTCGTTTCCCTTCAGCTGAGCAATGCCGCGCAAGATTTCAGAGCTCGATTGGAAGTATTTAGCCTGGACGGGAAGTCCGTGCATAAAGAAATTTTGACCATCGGCTCGGGTAACAGCACATTGCAAATCGATCTTCGAGATTTGTCCGTGGGAACATACATTCTCAATCTCCATACAGGAGAGGCAACAGCCTCCGCGGCTTTTATAGTTGGAGAGGAATAAAATGGCGGAAGTGACAAAGAGGTATCCAAATTTAGCTCTTTCACTTTCTGAATTGAAAGAGGCCTTTTCACGAAAATCACTGAATTCAGTGATTGAATTGATTACAACCAACAGTAATTTAGCACTATCGATAACAATCAGCGTAGGCATGGTGAGACTTTCCTACTAAAACAACTGTTCGGGTTATCGCTACTGGAACAAACCCTTCCGCCTATGGCAGGAGGGTTTTTTTGTGAAGGTGCACTGACAGAACCGAGTCGATAATGACACTAGTCAAATCTTGAGTAGGCAGGTGATTTTTTATTTAGTTTTGGAGACATGGCATTGACAGAATCAAAGATGATGGAATTGGGGACACCCGCTCCAATGTTTGAACTTCCCGATACAGTTTCGGGTGAGACGCTTTCTCTTGAGAGCTTCAGATCAGAAATCGCGACGGTAGTTGTGTTTATTTGCAATCACTGTCCCTATGTACACCACGTCAATGATAAATTGGTAGAGGTAGCCAATCATTATCAAGACAGAGGGGTCTGTTTTATTGCGATCAGTAGCAATAATGTGCTCACTCACCCACAGGACGCGCCGGAGCACATGACCGAAGTTGCCAAAAAAGAAGGCTACCCTTTCCCCTACCTCTACGACGAATCTCAGGAGGTGGCAAAAGCATATGGTGCTGAATGCACGCCCGACTTTTTCGTCTTCGACGGAAGCCTGGAATGCGCTTACCGTGGACGTTTTGATGAAACGCGTCCGAATAAGGGAAGAGCAACGGGGAAGGATCTTTCGGACGCTCTCGATGCGATCATTGCGGGAAAGACACCGAACTCAATTCAATTCCCGAGTATGGGGTGTGGGATCAAATGGAAAAAATAACGAATAGTAAAAACCTCGCTTAGTTTCTGAAAAAATAGACAGAACAGCTAAAACCAAAATCATGTACTTCATACCTATTTTAGGACTACTGTTTGTCTTTATCGGAATTCGGAATCACAAAAAGCAAAAGGAGCTCATGCGGAACGGAGTTCGCTGCACCGCTGAAATTGTCGACCTCCACGAAGACATGATGAACAACCGCACCATTTACTACCCCGTGGTGAGAGTAAATGATGAGGTAAAAGGGACCTTGGATCTGCGCATGACAACGGGAACGAGCATGCGGAAGAACATCGGCAGCATGATGGAAGTAGTTTATGACCCCGCCAACTTTGACGAGATTCACGAATACTCGAACTCCATGACTTTGGCAAATGTGATGTTCATTATCATAGGTTCGATCTTTACTTTTATTGGAATTATCGTCATTGCATTGAATTTATTCTGGGATCACATTACGAGCAATTGATCTGCTCAACCAATTGATTCAGTCATTGCAATTCGATGATGATCAAATCCATGATAATTTGGCCGCTTTCATTCAAATAATGACCTGACAGCGAAATCCAGTCCTTCTGTCAACGACATAATCCAGAAGCAGCTCGTTTGCCACTCTCTAAGACAAAACAAAAAAACCCCGCCGATTGGCAGGGCTCTCATGTGCAATTGCAAAATTATTTTAAACGGGATTTATTGCGGCATTAAAACCTTGTCGATAACATGAACGACTCCGTTGCTTCCCTTCAGATCGGCGGCCGTTACAGTCGCTTTATTTCCGGCTGCATCCATAATTACAACTTTGTCTCCTTTTAGCATTACGGTCAAAGGCTCTCCCTGAACGGTTTTTAATTCGGCTTTTCCTTCTCCCTTTTTGACAGCGGCTACTGCTGCTGCAGCGTCAATATTACCCGCAACTACGTGATAAGTCAAAATCGAAGCGAGTTTGTCTTTGTTTTCTTTCTCCAACAGACTCGACAATGTTCCCTTTGGTAGTTTTTCGAAGGCGGCATTGGTTGGTGCAAATACGGTAAAAGGACCTTCGCTTTCTAGTGTACCTGCCAAATCAGCAGCGACTACTGCTCTTACCAAAATGGTGTGGTTTCCAGAATTTTTAGCGATGTCAACTATGCTTTTATCCTGTGCGGTTAAGAATCCCGCAACCAGCATAAGCGCGCTTAGTAAGAATACTTTTTTCATGATTGAATTTTTTTGTTTGTGTTTAGAACACGGAGGTATGTCAATATGTTTTAATTATCTAGGATCAAGCGATTCCCAGCAACACCGTCATCGTATTACTGCTCATTGTGATCGTTTAAAAATAGCGGTACGATCGGATCGGCCGGAGCAGGATCATATCTTGGTTTAATCATAAAAGGTGAATATTTGTAATGAGTAAATTGGTTGAACCCAAAAATAAGCTCCAATTCAGCCGAAGAATGATGTATTCGGCACACTTGAATTAATATCTCAATAAGCGTTCGTCCGCGTAGCACCATGCCCATCTTTCATTGGGCTCAGCGCTGATCGTAATGGGGTGACCGGTCTCAGATGCATGAGCAGAAGCATGTTTATTCGGCGACGAATCGCAACACAATACAGTGCCGCAAGATTGACAACAGCGAAGGTGTAGCCAAGCGGAATCGGTCTTTTTGCATTCTTCACAGGCGTACTCTGATGGTTTGATGACTTCCTTCCATTTATCGAGATGTTCACAGGTTTTGACTTTCATTATTGCTTTTTAAAAGAACTATCCGGGGAGATTTAAAAACCAAATTGGCTTCCCACAAAATACGTATTACGGCAAACAAAAGCACTCAGCTGCTCTTTTACTGACTATTCGCGAAGTTTTTTACAAATTTACTTTCATCCTGAGAAACAGAAATCGCAATTCAACTCACATCGGAAAGCAATCTTCAAAACGACCAATATTGCTGCCGGTAGTCCAAGCAAAAGGAAAATCTGTATACCACTATTTAAAGTTAGTCTAAATAGGTATTGGCGGAATTCTAAACGATTATTCCATTTAGCCTGTTTCGTTTATGAATCTCAAAAACAAAAAAAATGGCAATCCGACTATCCACAAACTGCGCACACTGCAATTCGCTTTCAGCGTCGAGTTATTGTATGATTCACGAAGTGAAAGTAAATGAAAATTATACTTGCGATCGCTTTACACTTCAACCCAACCTAGATGGACACCGTCACTGTGGCTCTTGCGCCAAACATAAAACAGACTCTTGTGCACATCCCTCNAAAGCATCAAAAGGAATGCTTTGTTCAAGCTGGGCTCCTCAAGCATAATAAATAGTTACTTGCGAGCAGAAGCGTGTTTCAATGAATTGCATATTCTACACAACAGATCGTTAAATGAGCGATAAACAATCGCAAAATGAGTAAATAAGCGGACCTTTCGCCTCGAATAAAGCACTGGCTTTAATTTGCTGCTCATCACAAGTTTTCCAGAGCAACAAAACGCTAAGTATCGTCCTCTAAGTAAATTTCATCCAGAGGAAGAATCATTTTAAATTTTATATCACTTCATTTTAAAATATTTTTAATGAAAGAATTAAACAACAAGCTTACAAATGGCTATTATATTATTACGGCATTACAGCCCGCCGACAAGTTAAAAACTCGCGATAAAGATTACATCAGTGCAGGTACCATCAATTGGTTAACCCAAGTTTCGTTCGAACCTACGATTATTGCCATCGCTGTTGGGCAAAAAAGTCACCTGAATGAGACCATCAACTACAGCGAGCGCTTTACCGTTCACGTTCTCAATAAAAGCAATGAATCAATGGTTGAAGCCTTCTCCCAAGATTCTGAAATTAAAGAGAACTCGATCAACGGTTTTCCCTTTAAAGAAGTAAAGAATCAAATCATCTTAAGTAACGTTGAAAGTTATTACTCATGCGAGGTTATTAGTCATCAGCACGTAGGCGATCATTTTGTTTACTTTGGTAAAGTAACGGCCGCTACGATTCAAAAGGATTCTAATGAGGTATTGAGCACGGTAGAGAAACCTTCGGCATATCGACCGCAGATTGCGTCTATTTAAAGTCAGACGACTTTAGACCTTTTCTGCACTGACACGCGGTGTGATCACCGCTTATTTTTGCCTTTCATTTCTTCGTTAAACCGTTTGCTTTCTCCTTTGGGAATAGATAGACTTTCCCATCGACTGTCCAAGTGAGTCTTCCCGATTAGAACCATTTGTCCAACGTGATAGGCGTAGTGGCATAACTGCCTGTTAATGGCTTCGATCACCGTGTGCTCCTCTCCTCTGATTATCACCTTCTGCTCCGGATTCGAATTTTTTAAGTTTTCCAAGGTGTGAAATACCAAGTCCCAACCTTCAGTCCATAATTTGTCGATCTCAGCCCTGCTTTTGACGGTATCCTCAAACTCTCCGTCGCGCTCACGCCAGCTCTTTTCGCCATCTTCGGTCATGAAGTTCGTCCATCGGGACATCATATTGCCGTGGAGGTGTTTTACCATCATGGCAATGGAGTTCACCTCCTGATTCGGTCTATGAAAAAGCACTTCGTCGGGAACGCGCTCAATGGTCTTCTGCCCTAAAGTGCGGTATCGCTTAAACTCTTTGAGTGCTGAATAGATATATGAATTCATGGTGTTCTTTTTTACTTAACGGTTCCTCACTTTACTCAAATGTAGCTTCAAGTATCGGGAATAAACGCAATTAAAGGAATTTCCAAATAAATCCCGTTTCGCAATCGTTATTCATCTGATGAAAAAAATTCTTGTCGCTGTTTCCATTTTGGTCGTAGCGTTTTTCGCTTTTATGAAATTCGGGAGATCCATTTGGGTCCCAATCTATACGCAGATGAAAGGAAGAGAAACCGTAAAATCGATTGTCCATAAAATTGGAAATACTGCACTCAACAGACTTCAGCCCGACTTGACCGCTGCGGGCTTTAAAAGCCTTCCGCATGAAATTGCCCTGGTGGCCATCAAGCAAGATCAAATCCTCGAAGTTTGGGGAAAATTAGATTCTGAATGGATGTTGATCAAAAAGTACCCATTCACGGCTTACAGCGGTAAGCCGGGCCCCAAGTTAAGAGAGGGCGATAAACAGATTCCCGAGGGGATCTACGAAATTGAATACTTGAATCCGAATAGCCTTTTCTACCTCTCGATGAAGGTTAGTTACCCCAATGAGTTTGACAAAGAGAAAGCCACCGAAGACGGACGAAGTGATATCGGCACCGATATTTTCATCCACGGCAAAGACAACACGGTAGGATGTATACCCATAGGCGACAAAGCCATCGAAGAAGTATTCGTATTGGCATCCAAAACGATAGAAAACAATATCCGCGTCGTGATCAGCCCCGTGGACTTCCGGCTAACCAATTATCGTCCATCGGTAGCAAACATCAATTGGGAAGAGGAGCTGTATACAACACTAGAGAAAGAATTAAAGAAATTCTCACAGGTGCGTTAGTCCGGTCCCGTGAACTGAATCAACATATTGTAGAGTCAATTGCACTGAAGCCACGAATGAGTGACTATTTCATTCAATTGAAAAATCTCTACCATTCCGAGCATACCCAACAACCACCTGAAGGCCAGTGCAAAACAACCTCTACTGGCCTAAGGTAACTAGATCGAAATCGATGAGGCACGCATGTTGGGTCATGATTAAAACCAACGTGAATTGACTTCACCTAATAAAGTGAGTCACCAAAAATAACAATATGCAAGAAACGACAGATATAGTACACGACTTAAGCGATTTATTAACCAGAAATTACGATGCTGAGAAAGGCTATCTGAAAGCCGCAGAGAAAGTAGAAAACGAAGGGCTTAAAAATTACATGATGGCCAGAGCTCAAAATCGCTATGATTTTGGCCACGACTTGAAGGCAATTATAAGCGGACTCGACGGAAACATTTATAAGGGAACTAGCTTTGAAGGTGATTTACACAGATTGTGGATTGACTTCAAAGATGCTCTCACCTCCGGGGACAAGGCGATTTACGAAGAATGCATACGCGGAGAAGAAAAATTTATTGAACGCTATAAAGAAATGTTGAGTGATGATAGTTTGCCCGAATCCCTCCGCAAAAAGCTGAATGAACAATTGACTGATGCAACCCGCGCAGTTGAGGATTTACACGCGATGAAAGAAACCATCGAAAACAGCTAAAATGAAATTACCTTACACTAGTCAAAATAAATCCGTGATCTTCAATGGTCACGGATTTTTTTGAAGCACGAAATTATCTGAGTGCACGGAGACTCTTAAAGTTAAACGGTCATAGAAGGAAAGCAATGAAAATAACAGTTGCGATTATTTTAATTTTAAGAGATTTTTTCCTTCTTCTCATCTCATCGCGCGAACTCAGAAAATTGAAACATGCCTGCTTTGTTTCTCCCTCACTTCCGGGTAGATGGAATACTGCATTTGCTGATCATAATTCTCGCACCTGGAATCCTCGCGCGAGAGCTGCAGCAGCAAAGTTTTAAACTTCGTTAAGTTTATGTTTTATCACCATTAATTCAAGCATTTCACGTGTTTGATTCTTATCTTTGATGAGCTAATTTAACCCTACAATACCTTATGTGCCGAAAGCACCTTCTGCTTGTGTTAATGATCGCTTTCAATCTTGCCGTATACGGTCAGGAAAACGAGAAAAATGTATCCGTATCCGTGCCGGCAGGAGCTTTGGATATAAATGTATTCGGCAGTCCTGCTACTCCCAATAAAGATTTGATCCACCCCAACCCTTCGGAAGGCATTTTTCATTTGTCTACGGTGGCGCAAGGCGATGATATCAGCGTATTCGACGGGACGGGCAGGATGGTGTTTAATACCACGAGCGAAGAGTCAAATATGAAGATCGACATCACCCACCTCGAAAGGGGCGTCTATTTAGTGATTGTGCGCGATGAGAACAAGAAGCTGAAGATCAACCAAAAGGTGATGATAAAATAAGCTATTCGGAAAGGATTGGTGAATTGAGAATTAGGGATGACGGGCCACAACTGTCCCGTAAAATGTCCGATCGAAGGAGATTGATTATAGCGAGCCACAAGCGGTCTTACCAGCCATAAGGAGGTAATCGAACAAGTGAGTAAAGAGGTTTTAGGAATTCCGAGCGATCTTAGAGTAGCGGCGGCAATTGAGGAGACCATTCAGTAAAGGGCAATCAAGAATCAAGCTCTTTCACACACGTATCATCGAAATACGATCTACACGGTACCAAATCAGGACTCACCGTGCTACTGAATATTAATTTTATATTCGGTCAAATTCCCTATAGTACAAATTCATAATACTGAAGTCTTTGGACAACTCAAAAATGAATTATCACAACAGAAAATTCCGTCCCATTTCAAATTCTGAAAATGGAAAGGTGTCAGTCGACATGGTCTTTCACTATTTGCAATATGGAAATGTGCTAACCTGCACTTACCATGGTCAACACATCTTAAAAGGTCAACTTATCGGTTGGGTAGACAAGGATGGAAAAATAGACATGAGGTACCAACAAGTCAATCGACAAGGAGAGATGATGACGGGAGTATGTCAGTCAAGTCCCGAGATCACTGTAGATGGAAAGATACGCTTGCATGAAAAATGGCGGTGGACATCGGGAGATCTTTCGAATGGAAATTCGGTTCTGGAAGAAATTTAAATCTCCGTCATTCATCGGTCTTACCCCGCCCTCGAAAGCGCATACCGCGGGAGCATGGAGACTTTTTCGTAAATTCGATTATTCACGTTCAGTCGATGGGAGCCATTTCACATATGAATCAATTGTACCGCGAGAACATGAGGCGCCTGCGCTCGAGTCGGTACAATAAGCAAAATGGAGGTAAGTTCACGAAATCCAATACCTATAAGCGACACAGTGGAAAGCTCAAGGCTCCTGAATTGACTTTTCAGGAAAGGACAAGACTCAGAAGTCAAATAGAAAAGCGCAACCAATCCCAACGAAAAGGGTTCACCATCGGCGTCATATCGGGAGCCGTTATCGCCGTAGTTTTCTCAGTTTGGTTTATTACGGCAATAAACGAATCAGTAGGGATTGATGCTGCTAACGCAGATATAAACCAACAGAATCAAAAGCAAGAGTATGCAAATTACCTCTCGTATGGCGATGAGTATATGAATCAAGGCGAGTGGTACAACGCTGCCTTCGAATACCGCACTTCATTGACCTTTAAGCCCGAAGGTCAAGAAGCCCTTCAACGACTCACCTATTCCTTAATGAGACTCTGCGAAACCGAAGGCAGAGGATGCAAAGAAGCACAGGAAAGATTGTCAGAGATGGAAAAGTCAGACTTTAAACCGGCGGTTGTCAATGAACTCAGATTGAGATGGGAAGGAATAAATCAACCCAAGCGCTGATCACAAATTGTGGTAATTTGGTCGCATTTACCCTTATCGGACTGATAATCAACAAAAAATAATTTCGCTAAAAAATAGCATCAGATCGAATTTGTTCTACCTTTGAGGCCTATAATTAATATTTATCATGAATAAAGGACAAGTAAAGTTCTTCAACGAAACCAAAGGATTTGGATTTATCATTGAAGATGACACAAAAAAAGAGCACTTCGTGCACGTTTCAGGATTGATCGATGAGGTCAGAGAAGGTGACGAAGTAGAATTTGACCTCAAAGAGGGCAAAAAAGGTTTGAATGCAGTCAACGTAAAAGTTGTTTAAGTCATAAATTTCCTTTGATTACAAGCCCGTTTCTTTATTGAAACGGGCTTTTTTTATGCTCTGAAGTTTCTTGCTTCATTCGGTGACGCCAACTCACCAAAGCATCAATGTGCTCTTTTAGGTCACCTTTTCAGCGTATGGCCGCATTACACTATTCCGCATTCAGGAACTCCACGATTTTTTCAGCCAAGCCTTGGCTGAGCGGCAGATCAGGATCGCTGTAAACTTTAAGATTTGCCATCCGTTCCTGAGGCGCATCTTTGAGTACGTGATTCATTCCCTCAACGATAAACAATTCCGAGACGGGAGCGGCATTGTGCAATTCCTCGGCATCTTCCACAGAAACTTGGATATCAGTCGTTCCGTTAACGATCAATACCGGCTTATCCAGTTTTGATACAATTTCGGCAGGGTTATACGCAAACCACGACATCAAAAAGGGCTGCGTACTCTTTCGGAAAATCGAGTTTAAAGGTGGACCCGGGTCTGCAACCATGTGCCCCTCTTTCAATGAGTCTAGTTTTGGCGCAGCGACCATACCCAAAAAAGAAGACTGCTCCTCAAGTTGGGACAAAATCAATTCGTCGGCCGGTCGACCAACACCTGCAATAGAAACATATTTCTTTACTCTTTCATCGCGGGCGACCAACGCTGCGACCAAAGAGCCTTGGCTGTGTCCGAGCACAAAAATATCATCAAACCTTTTATCCTTGCTCAATAGTTCGACCCACGCTAGTCCGTCACTTACGAAGTCATCAAAGACTAAATCTTCTTCCCCACCTTCGAAAGTGCTCTTACCAATTCCTCGCTTGTCGAAACGCAAGCTGGCTATTCCTTCATTTGCAAAGCCTTGCGCTAGCATTTTCAGTGAATTATTGACGTATTGCGATCCTGTATTTCCATCTCTGTCTGTCGGGCCCGAGCCGGCGAAAAAAAGAACCACGTCTTTTGAAGATTGATCAGGCGGAACGACCAACGTTCCCGATAGCATTGCCGAGTCATTCGGGAGTAAAACCTCAACCCCGGCCTGAGCTAAAGCTTCACAGCTACAAAGGAGCAGAAAAGAGAAAAGAATAAAACGCATCACTGAAAATTTCAGACCTCAAGCTAAGGTAATTTTTCAAAATGAAATTCAGTCAAAACTCATTTTTTTAGGTCACTTTTCTTATCTTCAGCCACTTGAAGCCTAAACCTTTGCCAAAGCCTTGAAACCGTTTACTTGTTGCACGAAAACGCTTTTGTCGATTCTTCTTATCGTGGCAAGTAATTCACTCTGTGGTCAAAGGACCGATACAGAGGCTACCTTTGCTAAAATAGACTCGCTTCTAAAGATCTCCAAGTATGCGAAAGCACAGCGACTGGCATTAGATCAACTTTATCGAGAGAATCTCACCGATAGGAAGCGATTTGAATTTTGGATGATTCGAGCAGAAATTATTCGAGCCAGCGGACAACCTTTAAAAGCAGCTGAAGCCTACCAAAAAGCCAGGTCATATGTTCCTGCGGCGGAAAATATGGAACAGTTTATCTCCCTGATTCAGATGAAGCTGGCCGAATGCTTCTTTGATATCCCGGATTATGATCAAGCCGCCGTACACGCCTCCAAATCCATAGAAATCAGCCCTGACACCAGCATATCAGAGACCGGACACGCGATCAATTACCTCATACTTGGATACATTGAATTTTTGAACGAGGACTACAAGGGTGCCCTCGATTATTATCAAAATGCAATGGAAAATTATAAAAATCGCGGTTTCACATGCGAATTGCCCCTTGTTTACACAAAAATGGCGAGAGTTGTAAATGCCATGGGAAACGCACAAGAGGCCGTTGGGTACATTGAAAAGTCAAAAGCCATTAATGCATCCTGCCAAATCACAACCTATGACATCCTGATTTACGAGACACTTTATTATATCTATGAAGAAAATGAGCAGTACAAAGAGGCGCTGAATACACTAACGGTGATGGGAGAAATTCGCTCGAAAATAAACTACACCAAACAAGAAGCCGAAATGGCGATTTTGGAAAAGGAGTTCGAATCAGACCTTAAAAAATCCGAGATCGAGGCGTTGCGTCAAGTGAATCTCAAGAATGAGGTGATCACAAAACAACAAACGCGAATCCTTTGGATAGCCCTGTTGGGCATCATCGGGCTTACCGTTCTGAGCATTCTTTTGGCAAACTCAAACAAGCGTAGAAGACTGGCCTTCACCGAGCTTGAGAAATTAAACAGAAATTTGGAAAATGAAGTCTCGAAGAGAACGGCTCACTTGAGGGAAGCCAACGAAAATATTCGGATGCAAACCGAATCGATCGCCGAAAGAAATGCCGCCTTAACCGATCTATACCACATGGTTTCTCACAACCTGAGAGGCCCCGTGAACAACCTGAGTAGCTTGGTCGAATTCATCAAACTCGAAGAAGACCCGCAAGAAAGAACGATGCTCATCCAAACGATGGACCCCGTGCTGGAAAATCTAAGAACCACGGCCAATGAGCTCCTGGAAAAAGTAAATCTTTCATCACGCATCGATAATGACTCCAAAATGGTTTCTTTCGAAGAATCCTTCAACCTTGCCAGAAAGGGATTGAATGTGGTAATTGAAAATACCAAAGCAAAAATCACAACCGATTTTAGCCAAGCAGAATCCGTTTATTATTCGGCAAAATACCTGACCAGCATTTTCTACAATCTTCTCAGTAATTCTTTGAAATACCGCAGTCCTGAAAGAAATCCGAGTATTTCTATCTCCACCTCAAAAGATGAGAGAGGCACTTTATTGCAATGCGAAGACAATGGAATTGGAATGGATTTAGAAAAAGATGGGGACAGACTCTTTCAATTTAAAGGCACTCTCCAAGATCACCCTGACTCCAAAGGTATCGGACTTTACATGCTCAAGACGCAAATCGAACGAGCCCGAGGAAAGATCTGGGCCGAAAGTATATTGGGAGTTGGGACTACCTTTTACGTTAGATTCAGTACTTGACCTCGTGAAACGTCAACAGGTGCGTCACTTAAAATGAATTATCGCATTTCGCCAAATAAGTAAAACGGGAGCTGTTGGTGTTGAATTATTTCAGACCTTTGCGGAGTGAAAAAGGCCGCGGCCATATCGCTCCTCATTCTACTGATTGCACCGATGCTCTCAAAGCTTTTCTTGGTGACAAATTACATTTATCAATACGATTACTACGTAAACGTTCTCTGCGAGAATAAGGAGAAGCCTGAGCTGAAGTGCAATGGAACTTGCCACTTGGCCAAAGAGCTTAAAGTAGTAGAAGAAAAAGAATCTTGCCCTGAACTTCCTGCCCAAGTGAAAATTGAACCTGCTCTGTTCTATCAGCAAGTAGAAGAAGTCGTTCTTACTACCGCACACCAAAGAATAACCTACTTCGATACTTCTGCAGGAATCTACCTTTCTCCCTATTTAGAGGCGAGCCTCCCCCCTCCCCGAGTTTGATGTGAATTCCCCCGATTGATCGCGACGGCATCTTTGCTGTTGTGCACTTCATTTATTCACATCAATTTTTTAGACTAATGACGATTAAAACAATCAAGCTAGCCGCTATGGCTATCGCTATAGCTTTTCTATCGAGCTGTAACGATGACGATGACAACACTGATTCGAATCCTGCTCCCGAAGCGAAAGGAAACATGTTCATCAAATTCCAACACGTATGGGGTCCTGCACAAGAGGACTTTGCACTAAATACCGCCCTGGTTCATCCCGGTACGGGCGAAGAGCTGCAATTCACAAAACTGCGCTACTACATTTCCAATATCCAATTGCAAAATGCAAATGGAGACACTTGGATTGAAGATGACAGCTATTACATCGTAGACACTGAAAACGGTGTTGCAGGAGAAGTTCAACTGAACCTTTCCGATGTGCCGAGCGGATCATACACGAGCATCTCTTACATGATTGGTGTCGACTCTTTGCGAAACGTATCAGGTGTGCAAGAAGGTGCTCTCGATCCCGCAGAGAACATGTTCTGGTCTTGGAATACAGGTTACATATTTATCAAAGCCGAAGGACAAAGTGATGCTTCCGCGAATGGTGCTTTCACATACCATTTAGGAGGATTTGAAGGACCGTATAAAGCGAATAGCTCTATGTTTCACAATTTTCAGGGAGCTACTTTAGAGATATCGCCGAACGATAATCCATCGGTTCATCTGATCGTAAATCCTGCCCGTTTTTGGCACGGGGGCTACTCTACCGAGCAAACTCCGATGGTGCACATGCCCGGTGAAATGGCTTCTATTTTGGCCTCAAATTTTGCGGGCAGCTTTAGTTTCGATCACATTCACAATTAATTGATCCCAATGAGAATCACCTTAGCATTTGCCCTGGTGACTCTTTTTGTGTCTTGTCAAAATGAAAACCAGGAGCCTCCGATTTCAGACTTTTCTGTCTTCGAGGTTCCTGCTCATTTTCCCGATCCTGTTTATGATTTCGATGGAAATCCAATAACCGAAGAGGGGTTTGAGCTGGGGCGAAAGCTCTTTTACGACAAGAGACTCTCAAGAGGATCACAAGTTTCCTGCGGTAGCTGCCATGCACAAGTTCACGCTTTTGCCGATCACGGGGTTCCCCTAAGCGTTGGGGTAGACGGCCGAGAGGGAAGGCGGAATTCACCCGGACTATACAACCTGGCGTGGACTGAAGCTTTTATGTGGGATGGAGGCATCAACCACATCGAAGTGATGCCGATTGCCCCGATAACCGATTCCGTTGAAATGGATATTTCTCTCGCAGACCTTCTGGATTACCTGCAAAGTGAAACCGAGTATCCGCAGGAATTTGAAACAGCATTCGGCTCAACCGAAATAACCACTACAAAACTCCTTAATGCCCTGGCTCAATTTCAGGGCTCTATCGTTTCGGACGGAAGTCGCTATGATCAATACCTCAAAGGCCAATACATCCCCACCGAGGAGCAGATGCGGGGCATGGAACTCTTTGATGTCAATTGCTCAGGATGCCATGCGGGCGTCTTACAAACCGATTTCTCTTACCGAAACAATGGACTGGATGCTGATTTCTCGGACTTAGGTCGAGGAAGAATTACGCAAAATCCCGCTGACAATGGTAAGTTCCGCGTGCCGAGTCTCCGCAATGTAGCGCTGACCAATCCGTATATGCACGACGGAAGGTTTTTCACTTTGGAGCAAGTCCTCGATCACTACAGTGAGGGAATTACTGCATCCGCCACACTCGATCCGGCTTTGGCCGATGGTATCCCACTGACAGAAGAAGAGAAAGAAGATATCATCGAATTTTTATACACATTAAGCGATTTTGAGCTCCTCAGAGACCTGCGCTTTTCAGAACCGACAAAATGAGTTTACGATACATCATTCTGACTTTATTCATCACTTTTTATGCTCAGAGCTCAAAAGCATGTGATGCTTGCGGATGCGCGATGACGGGCAATTACGGAGGAATTTACCCTCAGTTTACGAAGAACATATTCGGCGTGCGCTACGGCAATCGAAGTTTTGATCACCCGAATACGGATTTTAATTTCAACGGCTCCAGCCGCGTATTGCGCGATGAGTTTAACTCGATGGAGGTTTGGGGACGCTTCTACCCTCACCCTAGAATACAGGTTTTCGCCTTTGTTCCTTTTCGAAACCATTCGCGAGAAGAGACCGAGCGAACGACCACCATTTCGGGAATCGGAGACATCACCCTTTCGGCAAATTACACCGTATTCAATACCGCTGACAGCGCCAAGGCCAACGTCAGCCACGCGCTGCTGGTTGGTGGTGGTATCCAACTGCCTACGGGGAAATACATGCAAAAGGACGAGCTGAAAATCACCATGCCCGCTCAATTTCAAGTCGGCTCGGGAGCTTTTGCCTACAGCCTGAACGCTAACTACACTTTACGATACGCAAAGTTTGGGCTCAACACAGACCTCTTCGCCAAGTTCAACGAGATGAATGAACGGTCCTACAAATTTGGAAATCAGTACGCGGCCACGGGATCTGTATTTTATAAAATGAATGCCTCGGGAAAAGCCTTTCTGCCCAATGTTGGTCTCTCCTACGAATACTACGAGCAGGACACCGAATTTGACGGATTGAAAGAAGATACAGGTGGCGATGTGGCCTTGGTCAACCTCGGCC
>JGI12210J13797_10010068_pt1 | contig 21903 bp, 21 predicted proteins | sample ElkSlonscriptome_3_FD_13797 | JGI IMG/M metagenome (IMG submission 13797)
TTCTGCCGGCCTTCGGGGTATTTGGCGATGTGGTAATCGGCTGTCTCGCGGTTCTCGGGCGTCCATTCGAACGAGCCCCACCGCTCGCGCAGTTCGGGGGTATCGGGTGCTGGTGTGCGGTCAGCCATTGGACTTCTCCCTGGCTGACCAGCGAAGAGCGTAGACGAAGAACATCGTCGAAAGTAGGATAACAACCGGCACGCCTGCGCCCTCTTTGCCTTGACCGACCAGGAAGGCAATCGCCATGATCGCAATCGGAACGATGTAGAAGTAGGTCGGAAGCTTTTTCACCGATCACACTCCCCGAACACTACGTCGATCGCGCCGAGAATGGCGGTCGCGTCGGGCAGCATGTGGCCCTTGCACATCATGTCCATCGCCTGAAGGTGGCTGAAGGCGGTGGGGCGGATCTTGCAGCGATAGGGTTTGTTCGACCCATCGCTCACCAGATAGACGCCGAACTCGCCCTTGGGGCTTTCGGTCGCGACGTAGACCTCGCCTGCGGGGACATGAAAGCCTTCGGTGTAGAGCTTGAAGTGGTGGATGAGGCTTTCCATCGACTGCTTCATTTCCCCGCGCTTGGGGGGCGAGACCTTGCCATCGGTGCTGGCGATCGGACCCTTGGGAATGTCGCGGAGACACTGGCGGATGATCTTCGCGCTCTCGCGCACTTCCTTCACGCGGACCATGAAGCGGTCGTAGCAGTCCGAATTGGTGCCGACGGGAATATCGAACTCCATCCGGTCGTAAACGTCATAGGGCTGCGACTTGCGCAGATCCCATGGAATGCCCGCCGCGCGAATCATCGGGCCGCTAAAGCCCCACGCCACCGCATCGTCGCGGCTGACCACGGCGATATCGACGTTGCGCTGCTTGAAGATGCGGTTGTCGAGCACGAGGCTCATCGCATCGTCGAAAAGCTGGAAGAACCGGTTGTCGAGCCAGTCGCCGATATCGACCAGCAGCTTTTCCGGCACATCCTGGTGCACACCGCCGGGCCGATACCAGGCCGAATGCATCCGCGCGCCCGACGCCCGCTCGAAGAAATTCATGCAGTCTTCGCGCAGATCCATGATCCACAGGTTCGGCGTGAACGCCCCGACATCGAGCACGTGCGCCCCCATGTTGAGCATGTGGTTGCAGATGCGCGTCAGCTCGGCGAACAGCACGCGCAGATATTGCGCGCGCTCGGGCACTTCGATGTTGAGCAGCTTCTCGATCGCCAGAACATAGGAATGCTCCATGCACAGCGGGGAGCAGTAATCGAGCCGGTCGAAATAGGGCAGCGCCTGCAGATAGGTCTTTTGCTCGATCAGCTTCTCGGTCCCGCGGTGGAGCAGGCCGACATGCGGATCGACCCGTTCGATCACTTCGCCGTCCAGTTCCATCACCATGCGCAACACGCCGTGCGCGGCCGGGTGCTGGGGGCCGAAATTGATCGTGTAATTGTTGATGACGTTGCCGTCGGTTGTCGGCGATTCTTCAAGCTGCATGGGGTTTACTCGCCCTCCTCGGGCCTTGTCGCCGATTTGGTCCGGCGCACGTCGCCCTCTGGCGCTTCGCGATCGGGGCGGTTCTCTGTCGGATCGGGAGCGATATCGTCGTCGGTGATATCCAGTTCGATCATGTCGGGCGGTACCGCATCCGTACCCTTTTCCGCGCGCTCCTCGGCGTTTGGTCCGGCGCCGGTGTCGGCTGGCTTTTCCGTCACCTTGGGATCGTCGATCGGCGGTGCGCCCTTCACGAGGTCACCCGCTTTTTCATCGCCCGGCAGGACGTAATCCGCACCTTCCCATGGCGAGAGGAAATCGAACGTGCGCATTTCCTGCGCCAGTTCGACCGGTTCGTAGACCACGCGCTTTTCCTCTTCGGAATACCGCAATTCGATATAGCCGGTCATCGGGAAATCCTTGCGGAAAGGATGCCCTTCGAAACCGTAATCGGTCAGGATGCGGCGCAGATCCTGATTGCCGTCGAACACCACGCCATACAGGTCGAACACCTCGCGTTCGAGCCACCCGGCATTGGGCCAGAGCGTCGTGACGGTCGGGACCGGCGTCGCCTCGTCGGTCGAGCACTTTACCATCACGCGGTGGTTCCTGGTGAGCGAGAGCAGCATGTAGACGATCTCGAACCGTTCGGGACGGTCGGGGTAATCGACGCCGGCGATTTCCATCAATTGCTGATAGGCATGATCGTCGCGCAAGGTGCGCAGGACGTTCTCGATATCGCCACGCTTGACCGTGAAGACGATCTCGCCGTGATGCTCGTCGGCACGGTCGAGCCACACGCTGATGCTCTCGCTCACGGTGTCGAGCACGCCGTCATTGGAGGAATAGCGGGGGGCGGAATGAAGCACTGTCATCGTCCTGGCCCTAACGCTCGATCGTTCCGGAGCGGCGGATCTTGCGCTGCAATTGCATCACGCCATAGATCAGCGCCTCTGCAGTCGGAGGGCAGCCGGGGACATAGATATCGACCGGCACGATCCGGTCGCACCCACGCACCACGCTGTAGGAATAGTGGTAATACCCGCCGCCGTTGGCGCACGACCCCATGCTGATCACGTATTTCGGATCGGACATCTGGTCGTAGACCTTGCGCAGCGCAGGGGCCATCTTGTTGCACAGCGTGCCCGCGACGATCATCAGGTCCGACTGACGCGGTGAGGCGCGCGGAGCCGCGCCGAAACGCTCCATGTCATAGCGCGGCATGTTGGCATGAATCATTTCGACCGCACAGCAAGCGAGGCCGAAAGTCATCCACCACAGGCTCCCGGTGCGCGCCCACTGGAACACGTCTTCGGTCGAGGTGACGAGGAAACCCTTGTCGTTGACCTCGGTTTGCATCGCCTTGAAATAGTCGGCATCCGGCGCGCGCACTTCTCCACCCCTGGCGGTCGGGAGCGCGGCATCGCGCATGCGCTGTCCATCAAGCGCCGGGTTCAACGAGGTCTCACCGGCGAAGGCGGGGTCACCGTAATTCTTGGCGTTCGGATCGGTACTCATTCCCAGTCCAGAGCTCCCTTCTTCCATTCATAGGCAAGGCCGATGGCGAGAATGCCGAGGAACGTCATCATGCCGAGCCATCCGACCCAACCGGTCTCGCCCAAGCTGACGGCCCATGGGAACAGGAACGCCGCTTCGAGATCGAAGATGATGAAGCTGATGGCGACGAGGTAGAATCGCACGTCGAACTGGCTGCGCGCATCTTCGAACGCGGGAAAGCCGCATTCATATTCCGACAGCTTGTCCGCACCGGGATTGTGTGCACCCGTCAGGCGCGACACGCCCATCGGCAGGAACACGAACAGGCACGACAGCCCGAAGGCGATGATGATGAAGATCAGTATCGGCAGATACTGTTCGAGGTCTAACACGACGAATTTCCAAGCTTAATGGGGCGGGTCACTGCCAATTAGGCGCGAGAAGCCGGGCGCGCAAGAGCGCGACTCGGGCAAACCACCGCAAGAGTGTTGCATCAAACCGAAGGGTGAACGCGCTATCGCGTGATAACGCGGGCGCGTTCACCCGGGTTGCGCTATTTCATCAGGCCTGCCGCGGCCTTGCGCGTCCCCTTGCCATAGGGCGGCTTGAACCCGGCAAGCTTTGCGATGTCGATCTTTGGCTGGTGATAGACCGCCCGGGCATGGCTGAATTCGCGGAAGCCCTCGACCGCGTGATAGCTGCCCATCCCCGAAGGTCCGATCCCGCCGAACGGCAGATCCTCCATCGAAACGTGAAAGATCACATCGTTCGTCGTCACCCCGCCCGATACGGTGCGGTTCAGAACGCGGCCCTCCTCGGCGCTGTTTTCCCCGAAATAATACAGGCCGAGCGGGCGGTCGTTCTCGTTGATGTAATCGATCGCCTGGTCGATCGCCTTGTAGGTCTTTACCGGAAGGACCGGGCCGAAGATTTCCTCCTGCATCGCGGTCATGTCGTCGGTGACGTTCTTGAGAATGGTGAGCGGCATCTTGCGCTGGTTCGCGCTGGAAAAATCCTCGTTCCCCGGATTGACTTCGATCACTTCGGCACCCTTGCCGCGCGCATCCTCGACCAGGCCTTTCAACCGATCGAAATGACGGTCCGACACGATCGATGCGTAATCCTCGTTTTCAAGCAACGTCGGATACATAGCGGCGACACCGTTCGACACGCCCGCGATCGCTTCGTCCTGCTTGTCGTCTGGCACGATCATGTAATCGGGCGACAGGCAGATCTGCCCCGCATTCATCATCTTTCCTAGGGCAATGCGCTCACCCGCTTTGGCGAAATCGGCGCTGCGCCCCATCACGACCGGCGATTTGCCGCCCAGCTCCAGCGTGACCGGAACGAGGTTCTTCGCCGCCGACTGCATGACCTTGCGCCCCGTTTCGGTCGAGCCGGTGAAGACGAGGTGATCGAACGGCAACGAGGAAAACGCAGCCGCCACTTCCGGCCCGCCGGTGATCACCGCGACCTCGTCTGGCGTGAAGTAATCTTCGACCAGTTGCGCCATCAATTCGCTGGTGCGCTCGGTGAATTCGCTCGGCTTGATCATTGCACGATTGCCCGCAGCGAGCACCTGCATCAGTGGACCGAAGGCGAGGTTCACCGGGAAATTCCACGGGCTGAGTATGCCGATCACGCCTTTGGGCTCGTAGCGAACCTCGGCTTTCGCACCCAGCAGTCCGAGCGGGAATTGGACCGAGCGCTTGTCGGTCTTGGCCCATTTGTCCATGTGCTTGAGCGCATCCTTGCCATTGCCGACCGTGGTGGCGATGTCGGTTATCAGGCTCTGTTCGGGCGCGCGGCTGCCGAAATCCGCGCTCATCGCGCGGCACAGCGGATCGGCATTGTCCTTCAGCAACGCCATGGCGCGCTTGATCCGGTCCTTGCGCATATTCATGCTTTCAGGCCTTGAAGCTGTGAAGGCGTCGCGCTGGAGCTTCAGCAAGCGTTCCAGGTCTTCGCGTCGATCGTCTGCCATGATCCCTCTCTTTCGGTGCGTCGTTTCAAAATGCATTGCTTATTGCGACCGACCTTGGCTCAAAGCCCCCCTTGCACGCAAGGGAATACCAAGCGCAGGTTTTTTCAGGGGCGACGCGCGTTGCCATCGCCGCGTTGCACCATTACGTCCGCTCTCGACATTCAAGTTTGCTCATAAGGATACCCATCATGGCCCAGTTTTCCGCCGAAGACCCGATCGTCATCCTCTCCTACGCCCGTACGCCGATGGGCGGAATGCAGGGCGCACTCGCCGATGTGTCGGCCACCGAACTCGGAGCGACTGCAGTACGGGCCGCGGTCGAGCGTTCGGGCGCGAATGGTTCGGATATCGACCGGGCCTACATGGGCTGCGTGCTTCCGGCCGGCCTCGGTCAGGCGCCCGCGCGCCAGGCGGCGATCAAGGGCGGACTGCCGCAATCGGTCGAGGCGACAACCGTTAACAAGGTGTGCGGATCGGGAATGCAGACCGTAATTATGGGAGCGGAGGCTCTCGCCAGCGGATCGGTCGACATCGTGCTCGCTGGCGGGATGGAGAGCATGACCAATGCGCCCTACCTGCTCAAGAAGCATCGTTCGGGCGCGCGCATCGGGCATGACACGGCCTACGATCACATGTTCCTCGACGGGCTGGAGGACGCCTACGAAGAGGGCCGTGCCATGGGTACGTTCGCCCAGGCGACGGCGAACGAATACCAGATGTCGCGAGAGGACATGGACCAGTATTCGATCACCTCTCTCGAACGCGCGAACGAAGCGATCGCCAGCGGAGCCTTCGATGACGAGGTCGTTCCCGTCACGGTCAAGACCCGCAAGGGCGATGTGACCGTCGAGCACGACGAACAGCCTGGCAAGGGCCGCCCGGACAAGATCCCTCAACTGAGGCCCGCTTTCGCCAAGGACGGGACCATTACCGCCGCAACCTCGAGTTCCATCTCCGACGGCGCCGCGGCATTGGTGCTGACCCGGCAGAGCGTCGCCCGGCACAAGGGGCTGACCCCGGTTGCAAAGATCGTCGCGACCGCCGCCCACGCGCAGGAACCGGCGAAGTTCACGACCGCCCCGATCCCGGCGATCGAGAAGGTCCTCGACCGCGCGGGATGGAGCGTCGACGACGTCGACCTGTTCGAAGTGAACGAGGCGTTCGCCTGCGTTGCCATGTTCGCCATGCGCGATCTCGGCATTTCGCACGACAAGATCAATGTGAATGGCGGCGGCACTGCGCTGGGCCATCCGATCGGGGCGAGCGGCGCGCGGATCATCGTCACCCTGCTCGGCGCTCTGAAGAAGCGCGGCAAGACCAAGGGCGTGGCAAGCCTGTGCATTGGCGGCGGTGAAGCGACGGCCATCGCGGTGGAGATGATGTAAGTAGCATGGATCGATGAGAATTGCAGCGATTGCGGCGTTCTCGTCGCTCGTCCTGGTCGGATGCGAAAGTTCCGAGGCGCCGGCTACGGCTACCCCTCAGTCGTCAGCTCCGGTCATGGGGCCGGGAACTTACGCGGTCGGCGATGGCACGACCGTCTACTCCCGCACACGCCTCGATGCCGATGGCAGCTATTATGACCTCGACGATGCCGGTGCGACGGTCGGAACCGGCACATGGTCCGGCGCGGAGGACATCGTCTGCTTCGATCCAGAAGGGGACGGTGAGAACGAGGAGGAACGGTGCTGGCGCAACGAAGCGCCCGATGCCGACGGCAGCTTCATGTCTCGCCGTGTGGGCGGGATGGAGCATTACCGGGTGACGCCGCTCGAAAACTAGGGCGCACTTATTCGGTGGAAAGCTCGCTGTCGCCCCAAAGGCTCTCGCGCGCGACCCATCCGCTCCGCCCGGTCGCATCGATCTCGCAAAACGCCTCTCGGCAACGCAACAATTGCGCCACGACGCCCGGCTGCGCGCGCCATCGCAATCCCGAATCCGCCTCGGCATCCTCTCGCAGCGCGGCCAGCGTGTCGCCCTCGACGAGAACATGGCGCGTGATGCTGAGCTGGCTGGAGGCGACCCAACCGCGCGTCCCCTCGTGATCCTCGACCAGACGCCAGCCCTCGCGCAGTCGCACGACCTTCACCGGCAGTCCCTTGCGGCGATAGACCCACTCGATCGGATATTCCCTGCTCGGTCCGACGCGCATCCGCACCTCGTCGAAACGCAGGCTCGCCCAGTAGGGCGCCTCACGATTCTGCGCCGCGAGATCGCCGAAGGCGAGGCCCAGCGCGACCGTGAGTGCGAGCGCCAACCAGGCAATGATCCGAAGCAATTCCATGACTTGCCTGTTAGCGGGTAAGTCACGTTTTCTTCAAGCCACAAGGCACGGTCTCGGGCTCTCCTCTCCATTCGCCCGCTTGACCGCAAACCCCCCGACCCATTAGCGCATGACCATGGCAGAACAGCAACCCAATCCAAGCTCCGCGCCGCAATTCCCGTCCGGCAAGCCGCGCGTAGTCCTGACCCGCCATCTGTTGCCGAGCGTAGAGGCGCGAATGACCGAGCTCTACGATGCGGTTCTGAACGAAAGCGACTCGCCCATGAGCCGCGACGAGTTGATCGAAGCGATGCAGACCTGCGATGTTCTGGTGCCGACCGTGACCGACCGGATCGATGCTCAGATGATCGCGGGCGCGGGGGAACGGCTGCGCCTGATCGCCAGTTTCGGGGCCGGGACGGAGCATATCGACCTCGCCGCCGCGGCCGCGCGAAAGATCATCGTCACCAACACGCCCGGCGTCTTCACCGACGACACCGCCGACCTTGCGATGGCAGCGATCATCGGGGTGCCCCGCCGTATACGCGAAGGCACGCAATTGGTACGCCGCGGGGAATGGACCGGCTGGGCCCCGTCTGGCCTGTTGGGGCGCAAGCTGGGCGGAAAGGTGCTTGGCATTGTTGGCATGGGCCGGATCGGACAGGCCGTCGCGCACCGGGCTCGCGCATTCGGTCTCGACGTCGCCTATCACAATCGCAAGCCTCTGCCCCGCGCACTCGAGCAGATGCTGGGCGCGCGTCATGTCGAGGATCTCGACGCACTGATGGACGAGGCGGACATTCTCACCCTGCACTGCCCGCTGACAGCCGATACGCGCCACGTCATCGATGCGCGGCGCATCGCGCTGATGAAGCGTGGCGGGAGTATCGTGAACACGGCGCGCGGGGAATTGATCGATCAGGACGCGCTGATCGAGGCCTTGCAGAGCGGTCATCTGGCGGGCGCGGGGCTCGACGTCTATCCCGACGAACCGAACGTCGACCAACGTCTTATTGACCATCCCAATGTCATGACCCTGCCCCATATCGGCAGTGCCACGGTGGAAGGCCGCGAGGCCTCTGGTGAGAAGGTGATCGCCAATATCCGCTTCTGGGCCGACGGACACCGGCCACCGGACCAGGTGCTGGAGGCGTTGGTCTAGCGCGAATACTCAGACGAATGTCAGGCTTAGGTGGGTCCTGATCAGAGGTTCTCGCAATGGTCGCTCCGGTAATTCCATCTGCCGCCAGCGTCGAGGCAACTGTCGATTGCAAGAAAGCTACGCGCTTCCCACCCGATCCAGGCGCCAAGTGTGAGCGCAGTAACGGCTGTAATCGCCAGTTTGATCTCAATCCCTATCACGCCTCATTGCCCTGACAGATCGAGGCAAACGCGGTCAGAGATTGTCGTGACGGGGCATGCCCAGAACGTGAAATCCGCCATCGACACGAATGATCTCGCCCGTGGTGCATTTCCCCGCGTCGGAGCACAGGTAGACCGCCGTTCCGCCCACCGCTTCGAGCGTGGCGTTCGCACGCAGCGGCGCGTTGGCCTCCGTGTGCTTCCATGTCCTGCGCGCACCGCCGATGGCGGAACCTGCCAGCGTCTTCATCGGACCGGGGCTGATCGCATTGACGCGTATGCCTTCGGGGCCAAGATCATTGGCGAGGTAACGCACCGACGCCTCGAGCGCCGCCTTGGCCACGCCCATGACGTTGTAGTTCGGTGTTACCCGGTTCGAACCCATATAGCTCAATGTTATCAGGCTGCCGCCATTTTCCACCATCATCGGATGCGCCCGGCGGGCCACTTCGATGAAACTGTAGGCTGAAATATCCAGCGACTTTTTGAAATTGTCACGCGAGGTATCGAGGATCCGTCCGGTCAGTTCCGACTTGTCGGAAAAGGCGATCGCGTGGACTACGAAGTCGAGCCTGTCCCACCGCTCCTGCAGTACGCCGAAAGCGCGATCGAGCGAGCCGTCATCGGTCACGTCCACGTCGAGCAACAGGTCCGATCCGACGCTTTGCGCGAGCGGCGCGACGCGTTTGCCGAAGGCTTCGCCCTGGTAGGTGAAGGCGAGCTCGGCGCCAGCCTCGGCGCAGGCTTTCGCAATGCCCCATGCGATCGAGCGATCATTGGCCACGCCCATGACGAGACCGCGTTTTCCTTCAAGCGAGCCCATATTGAAACACCTTACTCAGCGGCAGCAGCGGCAGTGGGGTCGAACGTTTACCCATGAAATTTCGACAACAGCATCGACCCGTTTGTCCCGCCAAAGCCGAAGGAATTGGTCATGACGGTATCGAGGCCAGCATTCTCGACCAGCTCGGTGGCGATCTCTTCGGGCTTGAGCGCCGGGTCGAGCGTTTCGACGTTGATCGATGGGGCGATGAAATCATGCTCCAGCCCCAGCAGGCAATAGACCGCTTCTTGCGCGCCGGTCGCCCCCTGGCTATGCCCGGTCATCGACTTGGTCGAACTGACCGGCGGGGTCGAACCCGCGCCGAAGACGCGGCGCACGGCTTCTATCTCGCCGACGTCTCCCACCGGCGTGGACGTTCCGTGAGCGTTGATATGGCCGACCTTGCGGTCGTCGCCCAATGTCTTGAGCGCACCGCGCATGGCGCGTTCTCCGCCTTCTCCGGATGGAGCGACCATGTCGGCACCGTCCGAGGTCGCGCAGAAGCCGGTGACTTCCGCATAAATTTTCGCGCCGCGCGCCTGGGCGTGTTCGAGGCTTTCGAGGACGAGGATCGCGCCGCCGCCGCCAATGACGAAACCGTCCCGGTCGGCGTCGAAGGCGCGCGAGGCCCGCTCGGGCGTGTCGTTATACTTGCTCGACATCGCGCCCATCGCATCGAACAGGCACGACAGCGTCCAGTCCAGCTCTTCTCCGCCGCCTGCAAACATCACGTCCTGCTGGCCCAGCGCAATCTGCTGGGAGGCCATGCCGATACAATGCAGCGAGGTCGAACACGCCGAGGTGATCGAGAAATTCATACCCTTGATCTGATAGGCTGTCGCGAGATTGGCGCTGACGGTGGATGACATCGTCTTGGGGACGGCGAACGGCCCGATACGCTTGGTCGCGCCGGTCTTGAGCACAGTCTGGTGAGCCGCCAGCATGGCGGAGGTCGATGGACCACCTGACCCGGCAATCACTCCCGTCATCGGGTTGACGACGTCTTTCTCCTCCAGCCCCGCATCGGCAATGGCCTGCCCCATCGCGATATGGGCATAGGCAGCGCCCGGTCCCATGAAACGCAGGGTCCGCTTGTCCACGTGCTCGCTGATGTCGAGGTCAACCGCCCCGGCAATCTGCGAGCGAAAACCGTGTTCGGCCATCTCTTCGTTGAAGGTGATGCCCGATTTGCCCGCCTTGAGCGACGCGAGCACCTCTTCGGCATTGTTTCCGATCGAGGATACGATCCCCAGTCCCGTTACTACGACGCGGCGCATGTTCCCTCTTTTCCGCCTCGGACCGTCAGGCCTCCGACAAGGCGACTTTCATATCCTTGACTTGATAAATGACCTCACCATCGGCCTCGACGCGGCCATCGGCCACACCCATGGTCAGACGGCGGGATTGCACCGCCTTGGTGAAGTCGACGTAATAGGTGAGCATCTTGCGATCCGGCCTGACCATGCCGGTCAGCTTCACTTCGCCGACGCCCAATGCATAACCGCGACCCTGCCAGCCACGCCACCCGAGATTGAAACCGGTAAGCTGCCACAGGCCATCGAGACCAAGGCAGCCGGGCATGATCGGATTTCCCGGGAAATGACAATCGAAAAACCACAAATCGGGCTTGATATCGAATTCCGCCACGACATGGCCCTTGCCATGTTCACCGCCATCGCCGGAAATGTCCGTAATCCGGTCCATCATAAGCATTGGCGGTTCGGGCAGTTGGGCGTTGCCCGGCCCGAACAGTTCCCCGCGCGCGCATTTCAGCAGATCTTCGCGGTCAAAGCTTGTTGGGAAGTCTGTCATCCCGGCGGGTACCCCCTTCTCTTGTTCTTCAGGTCGTCCTGATCGTCAGGTCAGCGCAGCGCCTAGCAGCCTGCATTGCCCACGAAAAGGGCGGATACGCCGCAACCAGGCTGACCAATGACCGATCTCACGTTTTCGTTCGTTTCAACCGTTACTGCAGGTCTGGATCCGTCCCGGCTCGGTCCGCGCCTCGCCCCGTTCGAACCGGGCGAAATAGCTTTTCAGATCGGGCTTTTCGACGAACTCGACGAGCCGGTAGCCGACCGCCCTGAATTCGCAGAACAGCAATTCGGGGGGAATTCCGTGGCGTGCGGTCGGACGATCGGTGTCGACCACGATAATCTGCCCGCCAGCATCCAGTGCCGGCCACATGCGCCACAAAAAGGCATAGGGTTCCGCAACTTCGTGATACATGTGAACCAGGAAGATACGATCAAAACTGTCGTCGGGAAGGCGCGGATCGTCCGCTTCCCCGAACGTGATCGCGATGTTTTCAAGCCGCTCGCGTTCGACCCGGCGGCCAAGGCGTTCCAGTGCCTCGCTGTCGATATCCTGCGCCAGCACCCGGCCACCCTCGCCCACCCGTTCGGCCAGGCGAACAGTGTAATAGCCCTCGCCCGCGCCGATGTCGGCGACGGTCATCCCTTCCGATATGTCGGCCATGTCCATGACCTCCTGCGCCTCGCCGCGTTCGTCGCGCGCATCCTCGTTCGAGAACTGGTTGGAAACGACATCGGGCACGTCGCGATCGGGCTTGGGAAAGTCGAGCGCGCTGTCAGGTCGGTCGGTGCTGCCATTGAACACGTCGCACCCGGCCGGAACGGCCAGACAGGCCAACAGGAAGGACAGCCGTAACGGCGTCATTCCGTATCCTCGACCTCGACCGTTTCGCCGGTGACCCGCTGAGCGAGAGCGGCGGAAATGAATTCATCAATCTCCCCATCGAGCACCTTGTCGGGGGATGGTGAGGTGACGCCGGTCCGCAGGTCCTTCACCATCTGGTACGGCTGGAGAACGTAGGAGCGGATCTGATGGCCCCACCCGATATCGCTCTTCTCCTGGTACTCGCCCGAGGCGACCGCTTCGCGTTCCGCCATTTCGCGTTCGAACAGGCGCGCCTTCAGCATGTTCATCGCGGTGGCGCGGTTCTTGTGCTGGCTGCGATCGTTCTGGCTGGCGACGACGATGCCGGTCGGCTGGTGGGTGATGCGCACCGCGCTGTCGGTCGTGTTGACGTGCTGGCCGCCTGCTCCCGATGCGCGGTAGGTGTCGATTTTCAGGTCGCTGGGATCGATCTCGATATCGATGTCGTCATCGATCACGGGGTAGACCCAGACGCTGGAAAAGCTCGTATGCCGCTTGGCCGCGCTGTCATACGGGCTGATCCGCACGAGCCGATGGACGCCGCTTTCGGTCTTCGCATAGCCGAACGCGTTTTCGCCCTTCAGCTGGAGCGTCGCGGACTTGATCCCGGCCTGGTCGCCGGCCTGGTATTCGACCGTCTCGACCTTCAGCCCGCGCCGCTCGGCCCAGCGTGAATACATGCGAAAGAGCATTTCGGCCCAGTCCTGGCTCTCTGTCCCGCCCGCGCCGGCATGAATTTCGAGGTAGGTGTCGTTCGCATCCGCCTCCCCCGAAAGCAGGGCCTGCACCTTGTCCGCATCAGCACGCCTGGCGAGCCGTTCAAGGCTTTTGAGCCCGTCATTGACCACACTCTCCTCACCCTCGGCCTCGCCCATGGTGATGAATTCGACCGCATCGTCCTTTTCGGCGGAGATCTCGCGCACCGTCTTGACCGCGGTTTCGAGCGTCTTCTGCTCGCGGCTGATCGCCTGTGCCTGCTTTGGATCATTCCACAGATCGGGATCCTGGACACGCGCATTCAGCTCGTCCAGACGGCGCAATGCGCGTTCCCAGTCGAGCGACTGACGCACCAGATCGAGAGCGGCCTCGATCCGGTCGATGTGGGCTTGGGCCTCGGCCCGCATAACAAATCCTCTGCAGCGTTCGGGGCGTTCCGCTTAACGCGCAAGCGGCGATTGTAAAGTGTAGCGGGCACGAGGCGCGAAGGCGGACGAGCGGCCCGACATGCCGTGCGCGATGCTAGTCAGACAGCGCGCGCACACTGGCAAGGGTCCGCTCGACATGGCCGCGGTAATCGCCGTCGGAATGAACCATGACAATCTCGCCATCGGGCGCGATGACGTATGACGTGCGGCTCGAAAGGCCGGAATCGCCAAGGGCCACGTCGTAGGCCGCGATCAGGCGAGCGCTCGCGACCCCGACCGGAAAGGCATCGCGGCATTCCTCGCGGCTGAAGCGCGCAAGGGTCGCGATCGTATCGTTCGACATGCCGATCACGCTTGCTCCGGCGGATTCGAATTCGGGCATCGCTTCGGCAAAGGCATTGGCTTCGAGCGTGCACCCCTTGGTGAACGCCTTGGGATAGAAATAAAGTACCACCGGCCCACGCTCCAACGCGTCGCCGAGCGAGAATCCCGTTTCTTCTCCCGCCATCGCAACACGGGTGGTGAACATCGGCGCATTGGCCCCTTCGGGCAATTCCGCGCGCACGGCAGAGCCAAGCCCCAAGGCGGTCGACGAAACGACCATCAATGCGAACGCGAAAACCAGTTTGTTGGCCAATATCCCTGTCCTGCTTCCGGTGCCGTCAGATCAATAGATCCCGCCACTCTCCTCGGCGAAATCGCCTGCGGAACCGTCGAGCCTGTCCTGAGACCCGCGCGATCCAGCTCCTCGCCCGGCTCGGATCAAGTCGAGAATTTCATCTCGTTTCGAGGCGATGCGGTCTTGCCGGGTGGCCCTGGGCGGTTCGGTGTCGGGCTTGAAAGCTTCCCAGATGATCGCGGCACGCGGATCGTCGCTCGGCTGTCCCTCGAACACGCGTTTCCCGGACCTGCGATCGACCCGGACCATGCGCACGCCTGGCGGCGCGATCGCGGGTTCTTTGTCCCACATTGCGGGCGTAGCCTCGACAAACTGCTTGAACACCGGAGCGGCGGTATTGCCGCCCTGAACCCATCCACCCAGATTACGCGGCTGATCGTGCCCGATATAGACGCCGGCAACGATATCGGGCGACCCACCAACGAACCACGCATCGGTTGGCCCCGAAGTGGTGCCGGTCTTGCCGAACAGCGGGAGTTCGAGGCTGCGCAGTCGCACCGCCGTACCGCGGGTCACCACGCCTTCCAGCATGTGGACAACCTGATAGGCAGTGCGCGGGTCGAGCACCTCTTGCCCTTGCAATCCGAGCCGCGGCATCGGCTCGCCGTCATATTCGGTCATGTTGCAATTGTCGCAGCGGCGCTTGTCCGAACGCCAGACCACTTTGCCCGTTCGATCCTGCACGTAATCGATCACGCTGGGCTGGTGCAGGCGACCGTGATTGGCAAGCGCGGCGTAGGCGTTCACGATCTGCATGACCGTCGTTTCACCCGCGCCCAGCGCGAAGGCGGGATAGGGTTCGTAGCTGCCGATGCCGACTTTTTCGAAGGTGTCGATAACGCGCGGCATTCCCGCTTCCATCGCGATATGAACAGTCATCAGGTTGCGCGATTGCTCCAGGCCCCAGCGCATCGTCCGCACGCCGCCGCCGCCACCGCCGAAATTGCGGAAGCATTTTTCGCCCAGATTGGCGCCCTGATAATAACAGAATGTCTCGTCCGGCACCTGGCTGGCCGGGGTGAGACCGTTTTCGAGGCCCGTGGCGTATACGAATGGCTTGATCGTCGAACCGGGCTGACGTTGCGCCTGCGTCGCGCGGTTGAAATCGGACAGGCGATGATCGAACCCGCCCTGCATCGCGAGGATGCGCCCGGTCTGTACCGATTCGGTCAGGAACCCTCCCGAAACCTCCGGTATCACGGCAACGGACCAGCCATTGCCCTGCGGCTTGGCGGCGATCACGTCACCGGTTTCGAGTGCATCGGGAAGATCCGACAGCGGCGCTTCGTCGCCGTTCGAGAAACCGATGGTCGCGCTCGATCCGTCGCGCTGCGTGACGACGCCGACGCGCCAGTCCTCGTAGCGAATGCCGAGATAGGAACTGGCCAGCTGTCCGGCCCAATTGCCCTCGCTCACATCGATGGTGGCGATCGGCCCGGCCCATCCGCGATTGCCGTGATAGCGCATCAATCCAGCGCGCAGCGAATCGCGCGCGGCCTTCTGCAGATCGACGTCGAGAGAGGTGCGAACCCACAGGCCGCCCGCATAGACGCTGTTTTCGCCATCCTCCGCCGTTTCACCGAATTCGTCGATCAACTGGCGCCGTACTTCTTCGAGGAAATAGCCCGCATCGGCGCTCCGTTCGGTGCGCTGCGTGACCAGGCCCAGCGGTTGAGCCATCGCCGCGTCGCGTTCGGCGGCGGTGATGAAGTCGTTTTCCTCCATCTGCTCCAGCACGAAATCGCGCCGCGCCAGCGCGGCACTTTCCTGACCCTTGCGGCCATAGCGCTCCGGTGCCTTTGGCAGGATCGCGAGAAACGCCACTTCGTGCAGCTCGAGTTCGCCGACATCCTTGTCGAAATAGGCGCGCGCAGCGGCCTGGACCCCGAACGAACGCCGCCCGAGCGGGATTTCGTTCAGATACAGTTCGAGAATTTCCTCCTTGCTCAGGACTTCCTCGATCCGGCGAGCAAGGATCATCTCCTTGAGCTTGCGCGTGACCGAATATTCGTCGCCCAGAAGAAGGACTTTCGCCAGCTGCTGGGTGATGGTCGACCCACCGACCGCGCGCTGGCCCGAGCCGTATTTGGTTACGTAATCGAAGACCGCATTGGCCGTCCCGGTCAGGTCGACGCCGCCATGGCTGAAGAAAGTCTTGTCCTCGGCCGAAAGATAGGCCTGCACCAGCGGCGCTGAGAAATCGGCATATTGCAACTGCACGCGGCGTTCGCGGGCGTAGGAATGCACGATTTCGCCATCGATCCCGCGAACCACGGTCGGCAGAGGCGTCTGATATTCGGTCAGGCTCGCCGCCTCTGGCAAGTCTCGCGCCAGCCAGGCCCATGCGGACACCCACAGCAGCACCGTGAGCACGACGGCCAGCGCCAGCAGCTTGAAAAGCAGGCTTGCACGCCATTTGCGCGCGAACCACGACCACGCGCCGCCAAGGTCGCGCACGACCCGATAGCGGAAATAATCGGGAAATGATCTGTCGGAGGCTTGGGTCATTGTCTTTCTGGATCGCTTTTGAACGGCTTACAGGCATTGCGAGCGTAGCGCCAGCGCGATTGACCGGCGATGAAGGGAGGAGGCGGCCCGGGGCCTGCGGGAAGGCCCGGCCTAGGATGCGGGACGGCTGGCGAAGTATATGCGAATTGCCCGCGCCAGGACCTGTGCATATTCTTCGCGGCCCTGCGCGGTCGTCAATCGCGCGCGGTCACGTTCATTGGTGACGAAGCCGGTTTCTAGCAGAACGCTCGGTACGTCGGGCGCGCGCAGGACCGCGAGCGCGGCAGAGCGCCGCGCCTGCGGGTGAAAAGCGATGCGCGACTGCCCCTCCCGCTCGATCAGGCTTGCGAATTCGGCCGCCTCGTTTTGAGTGAACTGCTGCGACAGCTCGACCAGTATGGCGCTCACCTCCTCGCTCTGGCCCTCGATCGCGATCCCGTTGAGGCGGTCGGCGGCGTTTTCCCTTTCCGCAAACCGTGCGGCCGCTTCGCTCGAAGCCTCGTTCGATAACGTATAAATGCTGGCGCCAGCCACGTCATCGCGCAGGCCGGCGGAATCGGCATGGATCGATACGAACAGATCGGCGCCCAGGTCCCGCGCGATCTCGGGGCGTCTTTCGAGCGGAATGATCGTATCGTCGCGGCGGGTCATCGCAACGCGCAGGTTGCCGCGTTCGAGCAATTCTTTGCGCAGCGCACTCGCAATNGCCAGCACGATGTCCTTTTCGAACACCCGCTGGCCATCCGACCCGGAACCGACCGCGCCAAGGTCACGGCCGCCATGGCCCGCATCGATCACCACCAGCGGCAGCGATGGGTCCTCGGGCCCCGACACTTCGGGCAGGCCGGCGGCGGCGCTACCCACGCGTTCGATCGCGACACGGGAAACGGGGACGCCACCGGAACCGGCCATCGTGACCGGCATTCCGAATGCCACGACTATCCCCAGAAGAAGCGCGGGAACCGCGACGATCAGCAGCAACAAGATACGCAATGACATGGTTAACCGGCTTAGGACGCCCCGCCCCCTTCACGCAATAGAGTTGCGGACCAAAACCCACGGTGCTAGCGCTATTGCCTGGAGAGGGTGTAGCACGGCAACATGGCCGCCGAACCGCCTCTTTTGATAATGCCGGGCCTTCTCCGCATGGCGGACGATCGGCCCCCAACAGGTTGATGCAGTGACGAGACGCTCCTCTTCGCAACGGACAATTCAACGCCTTGGCTGCGTTGGTTTTCCTGCGGATCGAAGCGCGGATGCTTTCCGCATTCTTGCCACAGCAGACACGAATATTGCGCAGCCATCGCATTTGCGGGCCCGCGCAGTCACGACACACGCCGCATCCATGATGCGGGCGTCTTTTTCACACATATCACGTCCGGCGCCGCGCCGTAATGCGCGGCGACCCGGCGTCTGGAGACATTTATATGGCAACGCGCATGCTGATCGATGCGCGCCACTCGGAAGAAACCCGGGTGGCGGTGCTCAAAGGCAACCGAATTGAAGAATTCGATTTCGAATCTGCCGAACACAAGCAGATCAAGGGCAATATCTATCTTGCCAAGGTCACACGGGTAGAACCATCGCTGCAGGCGGCCTTCGTCGATTTCGGCGGCAACCGGCACGGTTTTCTCGCCTTCAACGAAATCCACCCCGATTATTACCAGATCCCGCAATCGGATCGTGAAGCCCTGCTCGAAGCGGAGGCCGAGGCTGCCGAAGAGGAAGCCCGCCTGCGCGACGAGGAAGAGGACGAGGGCATTTCCCCCGGCGATGAATACGACGCCGAGGACGAAAGCTCCGGCGCGCTGGTCGAGGACCTGGCCGAAGACGGGCTGGAGGAGATCGACACGTCGGACAAGGACCGCGTTTCGACCATCGAAGACGGCACGTCGGACGATAGCGACGACGACGACAGCGACGATGACGACGATGACGACAATAGCGACGACGAAGGCAGCGATGGCCGTCGTTCGCGTCGCGGTCGGGGACGTCGCCGGCAGGGCGCGAAGGGCGGCAGACAGGGCAGTAACGGCAAGGGACGCAGCCGGGCCAAGCAGGTCGACGAAGTGCGCGCAAAGCGCGTGGCTCTGCGTCGTCGTTACAAGATACAGGACGTCATTCAGCGCCGTCAGGTCCTGCTCGTCCAGGTCGTGAAGGAAGAGCGCGGCAACAAGGGCGCTGCGCTGACCACCCATCTCAGCCTTGCCGGACGCTACACCGTGCTGATGCCCAACAGCTCGCACGGCGGCGGCATCAGCCGCAAGATCAGCTCCGCCAGCGATCGCAAGCGGTTGAAGAAAGTCGTCTCCGATCTCTCACTGCCCCGCACGATGGGCTTGATCGTCCGGACCGCGGGACTCAGCCGGACCAAGACCGAAATCAAGCGTGACTTCGACTATCTTGCTCGCCTGTGGGACGAAATCCGCGAGAAGACCCTCGCCTCGAGCGCTCCCGCGCTGATCCATTCCGACAGCGACCTGATCAAGCGCGCGATCCGCGACATCTACAACCGGGAGATCGACGAAGTCGTCGTCGAAGGCGCCGATGGCTACAAGTCGGCCAAGGCATTCATGAAACTGTTGATGCCCAGTCATGCCCGGCGGGTGAAAGCCTATTCCGATCCGGTTCCGTTGTTCCAGCGTTATGGCGCCGAGGACCAGTTGCGGGCGATGTACGATCCGATGGTCCAGCTCAAATCGGGCGGATACCTGATCATCAACCCGACAGAGGCGCTGGTTTCGATCGACATCAACTCGGGTCGGTCGACCAAGGAGCACGGGATCGAGCAGACCGCGCTCCACACCAATCTCGAGGCCGCGAACGAGATCGCCCGTCAACTGCGCTTGCGCGACATGGCCGGCCTCGTCGTGATCGACTTCATCGACATGGATCACAATTCCAATGTTCGTAAGGTCGAGAAGGCGATGAAGGACGCGCTCAAGACCGACCGCGCGCGGATCCAGGTCGGGCGCATTTCCGGTTTCGGCCTGATGGAAATGAGCCGCCAGCGGCTTCGCACCGGCGTGCTGGAAGCGACCACCCGCGAATGTCCGCATTGCGATGGCACCGGCCTTGTCCGCACCGCATCCTCTGCCGGACTCTCGGCACTGCGTCTGATCGAGGACGAAGCGGCCAAGGGCAAGGGAACGACGATCCGGCTCGCAGCGAGCACCGAGGCGGCGATCTACCTGCTCAACGACAAGCGCGCCGAACTGGTCGAGATCGAACAGCGCTATGGCGTGACCGTCGAAGTCTCGCCCGAAGGCGAGGACGAAGGCGCGAAGATGAACGCCTCGAGCGCTGGCCCCCGCCCGACCGAGGCGCCGAAATTCGAGCCCATCGTCGATGAAGAGATCGATGAACCCGAGCTCGAGGATGAGGATGAGGACGACGGCTCCGAGCAGGACAGCTCGAACGACAGCCGCGACGACGATAGCGACGAGAACGGTCGCAAGAAGAAACGCCGTCGCCGGCGCGGTGGTCGCGGCCGCAACAAGAACCGCCAGGGCGACGATTCACAAGGCGATAATTCGCAGAACGATGGATCGGGCAACACCGGAAGCGATGACGGGTCGCAGGCCGATCCCGAAAGCGGCGATGACAGCGACGACGACGGCGAAAAGCCGAAGAAGCGTCGGCGGCGCGGAGGTCGTGGGCGCGGCCGCAAGCAGGAAGACGGCGAGAATGGTTCGGGATCAGGCAATACGGACAACGATCCGGCACGAGGCGAAGACAATGCCAGGGACATGCCTGCCGAAAACCTCGAAGAAGTCTCCAAGCAGGTGAAGGACGACATGTCCGTCGTCGCCGGACCTGACGGATCACCTGAAACCACCGCCAAGGTGGGCGAGGAAGCGGACGGTACGAACGCTTCGGACAAGGGTGAGGCAGCGGAAAAGCCGAAGCGCAAGCGCGCGCCGCGCAAGCCGAAAGCTCCGAAGAGCGAGACCGGGACCGGGACCGGGACCGATGCCTCAGCCGAGGTGGCTTCAGATGAAAAGCCGAAGCGCAAGCGCGCGCCTCGCAAGAAGAAGGAAGAACCCGCACAGACCGAAGCTTCCGCCGAACCGAACACCAACGAAAATCTAAGCCCCCCGCCTGCGGCCGAAGATGTCGCGGAACAGGTGAAAGAGGATGCGATGGTGGTATCCGGACCTGAAAAGGCACCGGAAACCGCCGGCAAAATGGCACAGGAAGACGATTCCTCCAACGAGACCGAGGAACAATCGGGTTCGCGCAAGCGTGGCTGGTGGCAGCGAACCTTCGGCGACTGAGGGTAATCTTGCGAAGGACTACGGCTAACGGGTCGGGGGCTGCTGCCTTCGGCCCGTTTCCGTTTGGCGCAAACCGACTTCAAAGGCTGGCGCGGCGCGCGATGCCCCATTCGTTCCAGCCTGCGAATTTGGGAGCTTTGGGCAGATAGCCTTGTCCCAGCGGTTCGACCTCGAAGCCCGCTCCGCGAAAGGCAGAGCCGATCGGCCTGGTAAGGTGACAATTGCCCGCAATGTGTTTCCATGCCGGTTCGATGCGATCCTGCCATTTGGCCACCTTTGCATCGGGCGCCCTGCCATGTTCGAGGAACAGCGCCTTTCCGCCAGGTCGCAGGATACGCCGCATCTCGGACAGCACCCGGGCCGGATCGTCGACCGAACACAGGGTGAAGGTGCAGACCACCGTATCGAACTGCCGATCGGGAAAAGGAATATCCTCCCCCACCCCTTCACGGATGTCGCCGGACCATCCACGCTGTGCCGCAGCCGATTGCGAGCGGGATAGCAAGGCCGCGTTGGGATCGATCCCGGCATAGGATGTGACCGCCCCGGCATCGTAGAATTGCAGGTTGATCCCCCCGCCGCAGCCAAGCTCGAACACGTCGCCCTGCGCGAGCGGGATCAATTTTGCGCGGCGCTTCAGAACCTGGCCGCTGCTGCACGCGCACGTGACGAGGCGCGGCATGATATTGCGATCGTACCATTGTCTCAGGCTCATCGTCTCAGGCTCATCGTCGAACTCCTGCCGCCCCGGACCCACATCGCTGCATGTGACGCCGTCCGTTGCGAACGCGGCGGAATGGCGAGCTTCGGTCAAATTCGAGCAGATGCCAAGCGGTTTGTGCAGCTCCCTTCCGGCACCCTGGGCCGCGGTTTACGCTGGCGTCACGGAAAGTGGAACGCTAAGCGCGAAAGTCGTCCCGCCTGCCGGCGCGCCCGCAAGTGCGCGCGAAAGCGCGCCCGAGAGCATCGGGGCGAGCCGCGACAGACGTAATCCACGAACATGAGCTACTCGATATGACATCAATCGACACCAAGGCCCCGATCAAACCGCTCGCGATAGCGCAGGAGGACAAGGACCGGGTGCGGCTTCTGTTCATGGCGAAGCATGCGTTGTGGGGCGGCGGCATGCATCCGGAAGATGGCAACCACGCGATCTATCATCACGAGGTGCGCTCGACGCTCGAATCGCTCGACCTGAA
>JGI12210J13797_10630557_pt1 | contig 21900 bp, 24 predicted proteins | sample ElkSlonscriptome_3_FD_13797 | JGI IMG/M metagenome (IMG submission 13797)
CTTGAAGTATATTTTCTTGTGAATAGTAAATGCAGGCCTTCTCGTGTAAGCTGACATTACTTTTGCAGCTCTACCGGTAGGAGCGAGCATAACATATTTAAAATCAAAGTAAGGCAGTGTTTTGATCAACGCATTCACGGTCGTAGTCTTACCCGTTCCGGCATACCCCCTTACCACCAAGAGACAATTTTCCTTGTCGCTGGCCACGAAACGGCCCAGCGCGTAAAGCAATTTTTCCTGAGAAGGAGTTGGGGTAAAGTAGAAGTTTTCGCGCAGCGATTTCTCGACCCTGCGCGAGATTGACTCACCGCTATCCGAAGGCACATTCACACGCCGAAAATAAGTGAAATTTAACCGATCATGAATTAGGCCAAGTCGGACTCGGTCGTTTCAAAAAAATTGTAGTTTTGTTGCCGTTACAAAAGAAAACTTCATGCAAAACATTGGACGTATACTCGGAGCTTATTTGTTTCCAATATTACTCATCGTGATGGGGCTGTTATTGTTGGTCGCTTCAGGTGGTCAAACAGATCTCTTCATAATGGCGGGATTGGGAATCCTTATTGTTGGAATTCTGGGAGCACTTTATGTAAAAGGAATTATCAGCCGAAAGATACAGTTGATTGTGACGCTCGTTGTCGCCGCGGGTGCAGTATATTTTGCCGTCATGGACTACAAGGTTATCCAAGATGAATTGGCCTTGGATCGAGAAAGAAAGAAAGTAAAAACAGCAGTTGTACAACGACTTAAGGATATTCGTAAAGCGCAACTGGCTTACAATAAAGAATATGGAAAATTTGCAAACTCTTTCGATTCGCTTCTTCACTTTTTGAAGCACGACGAACTTTCACTCATCAAACGTTTGGGTTCATTGCCCGATTCATTGCCTACTGAAGAAATGGCAATGGAAGCGGGCATCATTCAATCGATGCCTGAGGGTATGACGGATATGGAAGTAATCGAACAAGGATTAATCGTAAGGGATACCGTTGAAGTAGATGTATTAAGTTTTGTCTTCAACGAAGACGACAGAGACAAGCGCAAGACCAAGTTTTACGTTGACTCATTACCTTATGTCCCATACAGCGATCACCGCTTTCAGATGGAATCAGATATCGTTGATATTAGTGGTGCCCCCACTCCTGTTTTTCAGGTGAAAGATCCGAAGCCTTTTGATAAGCAGTATATGCTCGGATCATTGACAGAAGCCAGCACCAGCGGTAACTGGACAGAATAGAACGTATTCCGCCATGGAAAAAATCACCTTAGGCGAAAATAACATTGAAACGATTGGGCTCCTTTTTGAGCCCAATTTTTTTCATATCCACTGTTATTCGGACCTGTACGGAGAAAATTTTGTGAAAACGGTCTCTTGCCGGCGTGACAAGCACTACAACTTCAGCGAACTGCAGTCAAAGAATCACCTCTTTGCCACGATTACCAACCCTAACTGGACGTTGGTTCCAACCGCCATTTTTCGAGAAGAAGATGCCAAGAGATATCTTGAGTTGAATTCAGGATATGGCGGAAACAGTTCACTCTCCTATTCTGCTTTGGACGGTTTGGGATCCACCCTCATCTTCGAAAGAGATGAAGAAGCGGAAAAGCTGGTGAGTCAAATTCAGCCTGCATTGGAAACAAAACATCTGGCAGGCACACTGCTCGATTATGGGAGGCGCAAGGTCAGCGATACGCAAGACGACTTCCTGCACGTGCAAGTGCTCGGTCAATTGGCCATTATTAACATCTTTAAGCAAGGATCGCTTCTTCTGGCAAACAGCATTGAAATAGACAAAGCAGAAGATTTGATCTACTACATTTTTTACGCTCTTAAAAAGCTGAATATAACTGCTGAAATTCAAACAGAATTCGGAGGGTCAGGAGATATTCTTGATTCGGCTCAGAAGCAAGCCCTTAAATTTCTGACCAACGTGAAAAAGAGTGGGCAGACATCGGGAAAGAATCAGTTGGCAGAAATCATACCTCAATGCGCGTAGTCGGAGGAAAATTTAAGGCCCGCAGATTTGATGCACCTAAGCATATCAAGGCACGTCCTACTACCGATATGGCTAAGGAGGCGATTTTTAATGTGCTTCATCACCACGATTTATTGATGGATGCTGAGGTACTTGACCTTTTTTTTGGAATCGGCGGCATGAGCCTTGAATTTATCAGTCGAGGAGCAAGTAGTGTGACTGCTGTAGATGTGAGTCCTTTATCTAAAAGACATCTTATTAAAATCACCAAGGAATGGGAAATCAGGAATTTGAGAGTGGTACAGGCAGATGTATTCAATCTTTTTAAAAATCCGAAAGGAGCGTTTGACATCGTCTTCGCCGATCCGCCGTACGCGGAAAAAAGAATTCCCGAATTGCCCGATCTTGTTTGGGAAACAGGCTGGCTTTCAGAAGGAGGAATCTTTATTCTCGAACACGGAAAAGACAGCGATTTAAGCGACCATCCTCGATTTACCGAACATCACCAAATGGGAAATGTCCATTTCAGTTTCTTCCGATAGCAGGTTGATGTATTAAAATTACTTTTGCTTGTCAATAGAACAAAAGCATGCAAGACAAGATCACAGCTCTTATTGAAAAAGAAATAGAAGCCATTCGGAATATCCCGATCGAAGGGGCGGTAGAAAAGGCGGTAGAACTCATCTACGAGCAGGTTCACCAAAAAGACGGTAAAGTCATTGTGAGCGGAATGGGAAAAGCCGGGCAAATAGGAGTGAATATTGCCACGACACTCAGCTCGACCGGCACACCCGCTTTCTTTTTGCACCCTGCAGAGGCACAACACGGCGACCTCGGGATTATTCAGAAAAATGATATTGTCATTGCCATTTCCAATAGCGGCAAAACCAGAGAGTTATTGGAGCTCGATTTTTTAGCGCACCGATTGCACCCTGAAGTCAAGTTCATTGTCCTGACCGGAAAAAAAGAGAGCGAGCTGGCAGAAAAAGCTGACGTGGTACTTTGGACAGGCGGCCCTGACGAGATTTGTCCGCTCGGCCTCACCCCTACCACCTCTACTACAGTTATGACTGTGGCGGGTGATATCTTGGTGGTATTGCTCATGGAGAAGATCGGATTTACGAAACAAGAATATGCGAAGAGGCACCATAGCGGCTACCTCGGACAAAAAGCAAAAGAAGAATGAATCAATTTTTTCTGATAGCAGGGCCTTGCGCCATTGAAGACGAAGCCATGTCGTTTTACATCGCCGAAGAAGTAAAGAGAATGTGTGATGATTTGGACATCCGCTATATTTTCAAAGGGAGCTATGAAAAAGCAAACCGCAGCAAATTGGACAGTTTTACGGGCATTGATAAAAACGAGGCATTGCGCATTCACAAAGCCATCCGAGATAAATTCGAAATCGAAAACATCACCGACGTGCACGAGAGCCACGAACCCGCTGAAGTAGCTCCTTTTGTCACTCACTTGCAAATTCCTGCATTTCTTTGTCGACAGAGCAAATTGCTCAAAGCAGCCGGCGAATCGGACTGTACGGTGAACATTAAGAAAGGACAATTTTTAAGTCCGGAGGCGATGAAGTTTGCGGTGGAGAAAGTTAAAGCCACGGGCAATGACAAGGTTTGGGTCTGCGAGCGCGGAACCACTTTTGGCTATCACGACCTTATCGTAGACGCGACTTCCATCAACCGGATGAAAAAAATCGGGCAGCCCGTAGTAATGGATTGCACCCATAGCGTGCAAAAGCCCAATCAAACATCAGGCGTGACGGGAGGAGATCCCGAATTGATCGAAGCCATCGCCCTTTCAGCAATAGCCACCGGCGCCGATGGATTTTTTATGGAAGTTCACCCGGAACCCCATACCGCCCAGAGCGACCCATACACTATGCTGGAGCTAAAAAAACTCAGACCGATTCTGGAAAAATGCTTGAAGGTCAGAAAAGCACTTAATTCGTAAATCCATGGATAAGATTGCCATTTTCCCGGGATCTTTTGATCCCATTACCAAAGGACACGAAGACATCATTAAACGTGCGCTACCGCTCTTCGACAAAGTGATTGTCGCTATTGGGGTCAACTCCAATAAGAAGTACATGTTTACGTTAGAAGAGAGAATGCAATGGATTAAACAGACGTTCAACTTCGAAGACAAAATTGTAGTAGATCACTACGAAGGCCTTACGGTAAATTACTGCCGAAAGGTCGGCGCATCTCATATCATAAGAGGGGTAAGAAATGCAGAGGATTTTCAATTCGAATCATCTATCGCTCAAATGAATAAAGAACTTGCCCCCGAAGTGGACAGTGTTTTCTTCGTTACGAGCCCGGAGTTATCGGCCTATAGCTCGAGCATTGTACGCGATATTTTGAGAAACGGGGGGGACGTCACCAAATTTATTCCGAATTCGATACAGCTGAATGAGGAGTTTTAATATCTGCCTTCTTCTTCTTTTGCTGCCATTTTTGGCAGTAACTCAGTCCAGCGAAATAAGCGGCCTATCCCCTGAGTGGTCGGGTTTGACCGTAGAAGTAAGTCGGTATCAAAATCCTGTTTCGGGAGAAAAGATTTTCTTAGATCGAGATACGGTAGATGCCGACGGCAAATTCACACTGGCTTTTGACAACGCTGAGATCAATCAAGTCTGGCTGAGTGTAAATCGGTTTACCGCTCCGCTCTTTGCCGAGCCGGGAGGAAGTTATTCCATCGAAATTTCACCATCTTCGGAATTCGTGCTGATCCCCAGCTGGAGGCCGGGTAGTTTCGAGTATGTATTCACCGACCTCGACTCGACGGATGTCAACGCCAAAATCGTCGAGTTCAATCAGGCCTATTTTGACTTCTTTACTCAAAATGCGAGGCTCATTGGCAACCCTGCTTTACGAAAGAAAGTTAAGGATTTTGAATCTCAATACGAACTGCCAAAAAACCAATTTTTGGCAGATTACATTAAATACTCTCTGGCTGAGATGAAATTGACAGCGGGTTTTCCAAAAGATGAGCTCTATTCCATCTACTTGAAAAATGCAGAGTTGAAACTCTTGAATCCATCTTTTTACTCCTTTTTCAATGTCTTCTACAGCGATTATTTCAATCGGTATGATGCAAATTTTGGAGGAGCGAGTATTTCTAATCAATTGGCAGGAGGTCTGGGCTACAAAGAATTAGACAGCCTATTCTTGAGGGATGATTTCCTCCAACGCGATGACATCAGGCAATGGGTTGTGCTGAAGTCGGTTAAAGAAAATATCTACCTGAAGACTTATTCCGCCGAGCAATTGCTTGTGATTTTAAGATCAATCGAATCCCGGGCAGAATCAGAGTTGATTGAAAGAGCATCGAGACAAATCAGGACGGATTACGAGCGATCGGTCACGGGGAATTTGCCCGAACTTTTTCCTCCATTAAATGATTTGGAGCTTGCGCAAAAACCAACTTTGATAGTTGTCGCTCAAAACAACAGCAACGAATGGAAGCGGGAGTCGAGTCTGGTCAGTTCATATTTGGAAGAATACGGAGCTTATTTTCAAGTGGTGGAAATAGCCATGGGACTTGATGGTCAGAGCGAAAAGGAATGGCAAACCATTGACTTGATTTATCCCGAATCATTGCTCAATGACTTGGATATTTATCAACTCCCTTGGTATGCATGGATGGATGTGCAAGGGAATTTAACCAAAGACATCATCAAGCCGAGTGATGGGCTGGAAGAAAGGCTCTATTCCATTCGAGCTAAAGCCCGAGAAGCTCAAAAAATCAAAGTAGGTCAATAGCACTCTTCAAAATCAACCGAATATTTGGGTAGGTATCCAAAGCATTCAAAACCTCTCTGCTAAGTTCCGTCCATTCGACTTTCTCGATGTCTTCTTCAGCTTGCGGAGTAAAATGTTCCTGAGCACTGATCATGTCAAACCAGTAAGTCCGCTTCAGAATGCGAACTCCATCTTGCTCGTAAGTGTGATAAGTAGAAGCCAATTCGGCTCCAATTTTCAGGTCATCAACGCCACATTCTTCTTCCACCTCTCTCACAGCTGCCTGTTCCGGCGTTTCTTCATCATCGAGCTTCCCCTTGGGTAAATCCCATTTACCCTTTCGGTAAATCAATAGGTATTCATTGTTTTCGTTGTGCACCAATCCTCCTGCGGCATCAATTTCCTTGAAGTGGGCTCTGAAGTCGGCCCATAGCAACTCCAAGTCGCTGCAGAAAAAAATGACTCCTTGCAAATGGGTGGAGTTTTCCAGAAGGTTGATCGTGTAGTACAGTTCTTCGAAATCGTCATAAGTCAGATATACTTGATTATCACCGATCACATCGGGAATCCTTCGGTCTGTAAGGACAATTGACTTATTGTTAATGAAAACTTTATACATTTGAAGTCATGCAAAAAACTCAAACAGCAGAGCAAAAAATTGCTGAATCTCTCCTTAAAATAAAAGCCGTTAAACTCAGTCCCGAAAATCCTTTCACCTGGGCCAGCGGATGGAAATCACCGATCTATTGCGACAATCGACAAACGCTATCTTTTCCCGAAGTCAGGCTTCTCATAAGAAATGAATTCGTACGCAATATTCGTGAAAAATTTGCACATACCGAGGTTATCGCCGGAGTGGCTACAGGAGGTATAGCGCATGGAGCATTGGTGGCCGAAGCATTGGGACTTCCGTTCATATATGTTCGCTCATCTTCAAAAGGACATGGGTTGCAAAACAAGGTGGAAGGCTACCTTGAGAAAGATCAAAAGGTGATGGTGATCGAGGATCTCGTATCTACCGGAAAGAGCAGTTTAGATGCTGTTGAAGCACTCAGGTCAACAGGCGCAGAGGTAATAGGAATGGCTGCGATATTCACATATGGCTTCGAACTTGCCAAAGAAAATTTTGCCAAAGCTAACTGTGAGCTAATTACGCTGAGCAACTATGCCGCTCTGATCGAAGAGGCCATGGAGTTAAATTACGTGGATGAGGAAAATCTTCAGTCACTAAAAGAATGGAGGAGTAATCCTCAAAATTGGAGTGCCTGAGCATGAAAATCGAAAGCAAAAAAGTAAGCGTCAACGCCCCTCGAGAAGAGGTTTTCAAATATGTTTCTGACTTGAATAACTTCAAGGATTTACTTCCGATGGACAAAATATCTGATTGGGAGAGCCGAGAAGACTTTTGCAGTTTCAAAATTCAAGGCACAGCCACAATCGATCTCCACAAAGAGAAGGCTGAAGTACCCTCTCTCCTTCAGTTACGAGGAGGCGAAAAAGCACCATTCCCAATTAATATGGAAATTTTCTTTGATGAAGCCGATGCTGTTACCGAGGTCTATCAAGAGGTGACAGCTGAAGTGAACCCTTTCTTAAAAATGATGGTTCAAAAGCCATTGACCAACTTATTCGACTTCATTGCCGATAGGCTAAAAGAAAAATTTCAGTAGAGCAATTTGATGGTCTTTGGCAAATAGGCTTTAATTTCCTCGTCAGATTTAAATAAAAGTCTGCCATCATCGGTAGTTCCCATTATTACCCCCTTTCCCTGTCGCCCGGCTTTTTCGAATGGAATGGATTGTGACATCCCGAACAATTCTGTTTCGTACCGCGATTTTTGATCTCTGAAATCTCCTGAATCCAGTGCTTCCCATTCGCGGTTTAAATTCGATAGCAATTCATTCAAAAATGCTCTCCTATCATATTCCTTTCGTGACAACAGTTTAAGAGAAGTTGCACGGGATAAATTGGGAAATTCGACCTGATTAACGTTTAAGCCAACGCCGCATATAGCAGCGGGTTCATCGCCCACTTTATTCTCAATGAGGATTCCCGCAATTTTCTTCCCATCAGCTAAAATATCATTGGGCCATTTTATCTGAACTTTAGCACTTGTTTGCGGTTTTAGTGTTTTAACGATGCCCAAACTGATGGCTCTTGATATGCTAAAGTAAGCTTGGCTATCAAAATCTATCAGCGGAAGGGCAAAAGAAAACGTCAGGTTCAAACTTGCATCGCTCTGCCAAGTTGCCGCCCGTTGACCTCTGCCATTCGTCTGGAAATGCGCCAAAATAGCAGTCCCCCAAAGGTAATTCCCTGCCTCGATGGCTTTGGCAATATAGTTGTTCGTACTATCGACAGAATCCAATTCTGTGATTGACTTACCGATCATAGGGTAGAACTCATCAGACCGCTAAAATGCTTAATTTTGTGGTTTGAGTAAAATCTTTGAATGATAAAAAAATCAGTTTCTACATCTCCCGACTTAGCCAAAAAGGCGCTTGAGGCAATAGATGAAGTAAAAGGAAAAGAAGTACTTTCAATCGATCTGCGCAATATTCCGAATTCTGTAAGCGATTTCTTTATAATCTGTCATGGAACTTCTGACACGCACGTCGAGGCTATTGCGCACTCCGTGCAAAAATACCTCTACACAGAAGCAGGAGAGAATCCTGTGAGCAAAGAAGGCAGCGATACTGCCGATTGGATTCTATTGGACTATTTCAACGTCGTAGTTCATGTTTTTAAAGAAGAAGCACGAAGGTTTTACAATCTTGAAAAACTTTGGGCGGATGCAGACGTTAATCATCTTGAACACACATTCTAGCATTAGGAGAACACAATGTCCGACTCAAAAAACAGTAAAGAATACAAGAAAATCAATAAAAAGAAACCGGCCAGTGGAGGCAACAACCCCAAAAAGCCGTTTAATTTTTATTGGATCTATGCCATAATTGGCGTTGTTTTAATCTCACTCAATCTTTTCAATTTCAACGGAAATATGACGGGCATCAGCCTGCCTGAGTTTGAAGAAATGATAAAGGATGGTGAGGTAAAAAGAGTAGTCATCTACAATAAGCAGCTTGCTGAAGTATATTTGACCGAATCAGCTCTTGATAAAGAAAAGCACTCAAAAAAAATAAAGCAACCGCTTATTTCAGGTGCGGAAAACTCAGGGCCACATTACAAATTTGATATTGGCCCGGCAGATAGTTTTCAAGAAAAATTAGACGTCTGGAGTGATGAGTACTCTTTTGCCTACGACTACAAAACGCGCTCTGAATGGGGTAAAGAGCTGTTTACTTGGATACTGTTTATCGGTATTATGATCGCAGTCTGGATGTTCGTCATGCGACGCATCGGCGGAGGCGGAGGTGCAGGCGGACAAATCTTCAACATTGGGAAGTCAAAAGCACAGCTCTTCGATAAGACCAAAGGGACCAACGTCACTTTTAACGATGTGGCCGGTCTGGAAGGTGCGAAAGAAGAGATTCAAGAAATTGTTGACTTCTTGAAGAATCCGAAGAAGTACACTCAACTGGGAGCAAAAATACCTAAAGGTGCATTATTGGTCGGTCCTCCGGGAACTGGTAAGACCCTTTTAGCGAAGGCTGTAGCAGGTGAAGCGCAAGTTCCATTCTTCTCTCTTTCAGGGTCTGATTTCGTAGAGATGTTTGTTGGTGTTGGAGCCAGTCGTGTGCGAGACCTATTTAAGCAAGCGAAAGAAAAGTCACCTGCCATTATCTTCATCGACGAGATTGACGCCATAGGGCGAGCCCGAGGGCGCAGCGCCAGCATGGGTGGAAACGACGAGAGAGAGAATACGCTGAACCAACTCCTAACCGAAATGGACGGATTTGGAACGAATAGCGGTGTCATCATTTTGGCTGCTACCAACAGGGCTGATGTTCTCGATCGCGCTCTGATGAGAGCAGGTCGATTTGACCGACAGATTTACGTCGACATGCCTGATTTGAATGAGAGAAAAGAAATTTTTGCGGTTCATCTCAAGCCAATCAAGGTAGATAAGAACATTGATATTGATTTTTTAGCGAAGCAGACTCCGGGATTCAGCGGTGCTGATATTGCCAATATCTGTAACGAAGCTGCTCTAATCGCGGCCAGAAAGAAGCAATCTGAAGTTCAAAAACAAGATTTTCTCGATGCGGTGGACCGTATTATAGGAGGCCTTGAAAAGAAAAACAAGATTATTACCAAGAAAGAGAAAGAGGTTATCGCTTACCACGAGGCAGGACATGCCACCGTGTCTTGGCTCTTGGAACACGCTCACCCACTGGTGAAGGTAACCATTGTGCCGCGTGGCCAATCTTTAGGTGCCGCCTGGTACTTACCCGAGGAACGCTCGTTGAATTCTACCGATCAAATTCTTGATGAGATGTGTGCGGCCCTTGGAGGACGTGCTGCCGAACAAGTTATCTTCAATGAGATCACCACGGGTGCATTGAGTGATTTGGAAAAAGTCACCAAGCAAGCCTATTCGATGGTTTCGATTTATGGTCTGAACGATGCAATCGGAAATATCAGTTTTTATGACTCGAGAGGCAATTCAGATTATAATTTCCAAAAGCCCTACAGCGACAAGACTGCGGAACTTATGGATACCGAGGTGAAGAAGATTGTAGAAAAGCAATATGGCCGAGCAAAAGAGCTTCTAGCAAACAATAGGGATAAGCTGACAAAGCTTGCAGATCAACTTCTGGAAAAAGAGGTCATCTTCAAAGAAGATTTAGAGAAGATTTTCGGAAAGCGTCCTTTTGAAAAGGAGGAACTCTTAATTCCTGAAGGACAGGATAAAAAAGCCAAGCCCGAGTCAGAAGAAGCTGAGGTTGATGAGGACGCTGCATCAGGAGCTCACCCTTCAGAGAGAAATGACAACGGTTCTGACAAAACTGAAACCGAAGAGAAGGAAGAGGTCACCGACGGAGATATCACAAAAAAGGAGTAGATTTCAGGCTGTGAACTGGATCAAAGTATACAGCACCACCAATTTGCAACACATTGAACTGCTGAGGCACCTTCTGAAAGAGAACGGAATCGACGCCATTGTGATGAATAAGCAAGACTCAGCCTACGTAAGCATTGGTGAAATTGACCTTATGGTGAGTGGTCCCGATGTGCTCCGCTCCAAAAAAATAATCAGCGAGACGAAGTTGTGAAAGAGTTAGTTCTACGCATTACAACGGGTCTGGTGTTTCTGATTATTGTAATCGGAGCAATTCTACTCAATCCTTACACATTGGCATCTCTGTTCTATGTAGTTGGAGTTTTGGGCATGTTGGAATATTACAGCTTGGTCAAATTTGGTGGCTACCATCCGCAGGGAACCTTGGGAGTTATTACGGGAACGGCTTTGTACGTTACCATCGAATTGGTTAAACTTAAAGTGGCGGGAACGGCAATCGTTTCTCTCAGCATTCCCTTTTTCATGGCGATTTTTGTCTATGAGCTCTACCGCAAGCGGCCCGACCCATTTACAAACATTGCACACACCATAGTGGGAATCATCTACATTATGGCACCACTTGCCTTGCTCAATGTTTTCACTTTTGAAGAAATTATAGTCGAGTACCAGCCTGGTGTTGTTCTGGGCTTCTTCGTGCTCTTGTGGCTCAATGACACGGGGGCATTTGTTTTTGGAAAACTCTTCGGGCGCACAAAATTATTTACCAGAATATCTCCCAATAAAACCTGGGAAGGGACTATTGGCGGTGGATTAGCAGCTATGACCGGAGCAGTAATTATTTCCACCTATACCGACGAAATTTCCATCTTCAATTGGCTTATTCTGGGACTTATTATTGTCGTGGCTGCCTCTTTTGGTGATTTGGTCGAGTCTCTGCTAAAGCGCAGTCTTAAAGTAAAAGACTCGAGTAATCTTCTTCCCGGTCACGGAGGTATATTAGATCGATTTGATGGCGTACTTTTGGCCAGTCCCATAGCATTTACATACCTTATGCTTTTCGTTCATTCGACTCCCTAAAAACCTATGAAATTTCACAAGGAAGGCAATAAAATCATTGTAACGTCTATCGCGTTCCTCACTGCCTTAAATTTTATCGTCTATTATTTTCTCGGCAATGTAGGCCTTGCCGTCTCCTTAATCATCAGTTTGATCTTGCTCGCTCTGGTGATGCAGTTTTTCCGAGTTCCCAAAAGGGTGGTGACTACTGCAGAAGATTTAGTCATTTGCCCTGCCGACGGAAAAGTTGTAGTAATCGAGGAAACGGAAGAAACAGAGTATTTGAAAGACCGCCGCATCCAAGTCAGCATTTTTATGTCCCCGCTCAACGTGCACATCAATTGGTTTCCAATCGGCGGAATCGTTAGTTATTTCAAGTATCACGCAGGCAAATACCTCGTAGCGTGGCATCCGAAATCAAGTACCGAAAATGAACGGACTACAGTTGCCGTCAAGCATAAAAACGGTACTGAGATTCTATTTAGGCAAATAGCCGGTGCGGTGGCACGACGTATTATTTGCTACGCAAAAAAAGACTCGTCTGCTCATCAAAGTGCCGAATTTGGGTTTATCAAGTTCGGATCGCGGGTAGATGTATTCTTACCTCTCGATGCCGAAATCAGAGTGAGTTTGGATGAAATGGTGACCGGATCAGTAACCGTTTTGGCTGCCTTACCTAAAGCAAGCTCTTAAGATCCATCAGATCTTGTATTTCATGGAATAGCTCTTCCGAGTGATCTACTCGTTTCGGGTTGTAATAGACATGATCCATCTCTATGTTTCGCGCACCCTCGATATCTGTGCGAAGATCATCGCCGATCATTAACGAGTCACTTACCTTTCCCGAAGTCAAGCCAAAAGCATAATCGAATACCTTAGGATCGGGCTTACGGGCGCCTGCCTGTTCACTCGTGATGATTTTAGAAAAATACTTGGTCAACCCCGATTTATCGAGTTTAATATTCTGAACCTCCTCAAAGCCATTGGTGATAATGTGCATTTCGTATCGACCTGCGAGATAATCCAGAATCTCCATACAATTTGGCAATACGGCAGTCTTGTATGGGCTGATTTCAATGTAGGCAGTGCCAAGCTGCTCTCCAAGGTACTCATCAGTGAGACCAAAATGCTCCAATGTTTTCGAAAATCTCAGTGACCTCAACTTTCGTTTATTGAGCAGTCCTTTGCGGTAAAGATCCCACAGTCCTTCATTAATTTCTTGATAAATAGCGATGAACTCGTCTGAAGATTCCATCCCTCTTTCCTTGAGTTTGAACTCAATGTATATTTCTGCTAAAGCCATTTTGGAGTTCGTATCGAAATCCCAAAGCGTGCGGTCTAAATCAAAAAAAATGTGTTTGTATTTTGGCATCAAGCAAATAAGAGCTGTTTCACATAAAAAGAAAAAATCGACAGAATGAAACACCACACAACGGTAAAGACGAGAAGCAGAGGCAATGTGAGTCGATTATTAAAATAGAATTTGGCTGCTATGACACAGCCAATCGGGATACTAATGATACAAGGAGTTAAGAAGGTGAGACCAATAATTCCGAATTTGCTCTTCACATTTACCACCATCCTGTTCTTTCGGGTAAAAATTCTCTTCTCGACCACTACCTTTCTCCTTTTGTCTTTCCACTTATCGAAAGCGACAAAAACCATGTGGCCAAAGTAGTAGAAAAAAACGATTCCCGTCATTCCTCCCGTAGCGGTGATAAGGATCGTTTCCCAAAAAGTAAGCCCTGATGCTACCGCTGTGCCGGGAGCCCAGAGCAACTTGGTAGCACTGAGAAAAAATATGCTGATTGCCCGAAGAAGTTCCGCGCTCATTTCAGCGTTTATTTACTTCCGTAACAAAGATCTCCTGCATCTCCTAAACCTGGAACGATGTACGATTGAGCCGTTAACTCGTCGTCTATTGCTCCTACCCAGATGGTGATATTCTTCGGGAGGTTTTTCTTCAGGTATTCAATTCCTTCTTTGGAAGCTAGCAAAGCAGCTATGTGAACGTGCTCGGGCTTCCCTTTTTCCAACAAGGCATTGTGCACCAATGCCATGCTTGTTCCCGTAGCCAACATAGGGTCGGCAATAATCACTTCCTTTCCTTTCAAACCGGGGCTACTGAGGTACTCGACGTGCACTTCAAATTCATCCTGGTTTTTAAGGTGCTTGCGGTATGCTGAAACAAAGGCAGAATCAGCGCCATCGTAATAGTTGAGAAATCCCTGATGAAATGGAAGTCCCGCCCGCATGATAGTTGCCAGAACAGGCAACTTTTCAGGAACACGCATCACGGCAGTTCCCAATTGGGTAATCACATCAGTGGTTTCGTAATCCAAAGTTTTACTAATCTCGTAGGCAAATATTTCGCCCAACCTTTCCATATTACGGCGTATGCGGAGTCTATCTTGCTGGATGCTCTCATCCCGCACTTGCCTTAAAAATTCATTGAAAATGGAGTTTTGCTTGCCGAGCTCGTGGATCATAGTAAACGAATTTGCACGAAAGTAAAGAATTATCGAACAGAACGAACCATATCAGGGATAGACCGGAAGACATGGCGCCATCCTTCCCAGTCATCTAATCCGCTCAAAGAGTGGTTGTGCCACACCGTGGTAAAAAAACCACCCGTAGATTCCATATCACTCAGGAGTTGGCAAACTACTTCAGTACCTTGCTCAGGTGAGAACATTAAGTAATTCTTCATTGCGCTATCCATCAACGTAAGCGGAAAGATTTCAATGGTCAGCTCTTCGTTTTTTCGCAAATCGTAAAAGGAGTGCGGATAAGCTGTTCCTGAGCGAAACCCAACCTCATCATGAAATCCCATGGAGTATTCCTTTTCGATACCTATGGATTGGAGAATTCGGTAAGTTTCAGGCAGTGAGAACCGAAGAAAGTGCTGCCTCGATTCAGTGATATCCCTTCCAATTCTATTCTCGAGCTTGGCTTTTTCCTTCTTTATCATTTCTTCATTGTCCAAAGATTGATAAGAAGGATGTAAGCCAATGGTGACCCTTTTTTGAAGCGCTGAAATGTGCTGCTTCATCGACTCACTATCGGTACTTAGGTTATTGTCATATGTACTTCGATCCCCGACGGGGATAAAAAGGCGCTTTGAGTCAGCTCCGTCATCTGATAGAAAAAGATCATAGGTATCAAACGGATCTGCTGATCGACCGGATAAGACAGTAACTCTTTCCTTCAGGCGATCGAATCTAAGTTTGACCAAATCCTTTCCGGTCGCTCCTATCCTTCTGGTCAAGCTGCGACCTTTGTAGGCAAAAGCGATATCCATATCCATGGTGCTCAACCATTTAGTATTCCTTGCGTGCCTGCGGCCGGGAAGGTTTTTCTGAATAAGCCTTTCAAGGGAAAGGATCCATCGATCCAAATATGGAATTCGGTGATAGCCGCAGAATATAGAGTCTTCCGCTTTGAAACGTCCGTGTTCATCTCTTTGAAGGGTGATATACTCTTCGTAGCGGGAAAGGCAGAAGAAAATTGCTGAAAAAACATCAAAAGAAAGATCAAAACTGCTCGGATCTTTTGACTCAAATATGATGGGAAGATCCTCAGATGTAGAAACTTCGGGTAATTCATCACGTAGATTCGTCTCAGACAATAAGCCTTCTTGAAAAATACGAATAGCTCCCGACTTTGTTTGATCACCGTAAACGATGCAACAAGTTTGAGAGTCCACCTCATCCGAATTTAAAACAATGGTATAATCCAACTCCAGCCACTTTTTAAAAAGAGTATCGGCCACATAAGTCAAACGCGGAGATAGGGAGTCGGTAAGAATTGTAATCATTGAAACTGGATTCGGTCAAATCTACAATAATCCTTCATCGGCAAAGCTGAAATAGCCCTCGTCGGTAAAGATTAAGTGATCAAGAATAGGGATGTCTAAAATGGCTCCGCTCTTTACCAGTTTCTGCGTAAGTCTCTTATCCTGCTCACTAGGACGAAGTGTCCCGCTGGGGTGGTTGTGACAAAGAACGATTGCTGAAGCGAGCTTTTCCAAGGCTGGCTTGAAAATAAGCCGCTGATCAACCACGGTGCCCGATATTCCACCTCGACTGATGCAAATTTCATCTTTTACTTTGTGCGACCTGCTCAACAATAAGATGTGAAACTCTTCGTGGTCGAGGTCAACTAATTTTGGAGCCAATAAAGCATAAATATCCCTACTTGAAGAGATCTTTGCATTCACGATCCGCTCTTCAGATCGCCTACGACGTCCCAATTCGAGAGCAGCAATAATCGTGATGGCTTTGGCCTCTCCGATTCCGGGAAACTTCTTAAAGTCATCGATACCGAGGCGCCCCAGCTGATTGAGCTTATTCTTGTGGGCTGCCAGCACTTGTTTCGCTACATCCACTGCAGTAAGGCTTCTGGTGCCTGAACCGAGAAGAATAGCAATGAGTTCAGCGTCTGAAAGAGCTTGACGCCCTTTTTTGATCAATTTCTCTCTTGGCCTATCATCCTCGGCCCATGATTTGATACCTGATATCTCACTTATGTCTTTCATAACAGGTATGAAAATAAGTGATTTTTAGCATATCAGCGACCCCAAATAAAAAAACCCTTCCCGATTTATCGGAAAGGGTAAATTATTTGTAGGAAAAAACTCTTACAAAGAAGTGACGCGCTTTGTCAACTTCGATTTAAGGTTTCCAGCTTTATTCTTGTGAATAATGTTCTTCTTCGCGAGCTTGTCAATCATTGACTTCACTTCATGAAGCAACTTCTCAGCTTCTTTTTTATCACTTAGCTCTTCAAGCTTTTTGATCGCGTTTCTAGTCGTTTTGTGCTGGTAGCGATTTAAAACTCTTCGCTTTTCGCTTGATCTAATACGCTTTAATGCTGATTTATGATTTGCCATGTGCAGGACTTTTTATCTTCTCAAAAATGGAGTGCAAATATAGAAATCTTTTTTGTGATCCAAAGAAAAAATATCGACGGCAAATATCAATAAAAATCGGCCTATGATGCCGCAGTCAATCTAAGATTCCTAGTTTTGAGAAAAATTGAGAAAATGGCAACACTGGTATTGATCAGACATGGACAAAGTATTTGGAACAAGGAGAACAAATTTACAGGTTGGGTTGACGTAGATCTTACCGAAAATGGAATCGCCGAAGCGGAAAAGGCGGGCGAATTGCTGGCTGACTACAAATTTGACGAAGCGTACACATCTGTTTTGATGAGAGCCAACAAAACCTTGGACATCATTTTGAAGAAAACGGGACAAGAAGATATTCCGATTACCAAAGATAAAGCCCTCAATGAGCGCATGTACGGAGATCTCCAAGGCCTAAACAAAGATGATACCCGGGCCAAATACGGCGATGAGCAAGTTCATATCTGGAGGAGGTCATACGATGTACCACCTCCGGGCGGTGAAAGTTTGAAAGATACCGCAGCTCGAGTCCTTCCCTATTTTGAAAAGGAAATTGTACCTAAAATAAAAGCAGGAGAAAAGCTGATCATTGCGGCTCACGGAAACAGTCTGCGCGCCTTAATCATGAGCTTGGACAAGCTCAGCCCCGAAGAAATTCTGAATGTGGAGATCCCGACAGGAGTGCCGAAGGTGTATGAGCTGGATGAGGAATTGAATGTGAAGAGCGCAAAGTTTTTGAGGTAGGTCGTTTTTGAAAAGCAATAACAAAATGAAACCACTGCACATTCAGTGGTTTTTTTATGCCGTATTCCCTCGTTGAAGTAGGCTGGGCGGCAACGGAAATAAGCCGGTTGCGAAACCTTTCGAAGTATAATGCTATGGTGCTCGGCGCCGAGCGAGTTATGCGAGGACAGATTTAACAGGGCCTTCTGGCCACCCATGTCTCTATCTCTTCAATATTCACAAAAGCTGAATCTGCAGGGGTCATCAAAATACGTCGATGGGAGTAATTCCACCCACAGTCATAGTATTTGTGATACAAGTGTAAATCGCCACCGGTCTTTTCTTTCCTTAAGGCAACCATCTCTTTGAATTTTTGAAGGCCAACACCCAAACCAGCTTCCGATTCATCCTGAAGAAAGGTGTAATACCTTTTTCCAAATTGAGAAGTCGATAGCGTTGAATAAATCTTTTCCGCCTCCGTTTCAGTCAAGTTGCTCTTCAGAAAGAGAAAGTTCGTTTTTTCAATAAAATGAAAGAATCCGGCAGTATCTATTCGCTCCTTATCTGATCGACCTTTATTGAATGGAAAGCTTCTGAAGAATTGCTCATCCCTATTTAATGAATGATTCAAGGTGGGATTCACCGCATACACTGTTTGTTCGCTTTCTCTCTCCGCTTTTTCTGAACTTGAACTCTCAGAATCATATATCCCTCGGGCGCATGAAAGGCAGAAGAGGACGGAAAGGATTGACACCAAAAACCGAATCATTCAATAACAATCCTTACATTTTCGTATCCACGATCGGTTTGCAGTTTTAAAGTATAAACTCCCGATGAAAGATCCGAGAAATCGAGTTTGAAGATCTCAGATTGGGCAGAAATAGACTTATTTCGGATGAGCTTTCCGGTTGCATTAAAAAGTTTGTAGCCGCTTGCGCGAATTCCAAAGATGGATATTTCGCCGTCAGATGGATTGGGAAATACCTTAAAGTTTGCCCTACCACCGACTTCAGCGGCAGAAACCACTAACATTTCAAAACAAAGCGAAGTAGCACTGCATCCGAGCGCATTTGTCACGACAACCGCATAATTTCCATTTTGCTCAGGAGTGTATGTCATCGCATTCGCTCCTGCAATTTCATCGAAATTCTCATCACAATCCAGCCATTGATAGGAGTTCATGTTATCGGGAGCGATTAACGTGCCTGCTTCTAACAGGATACTGCTTTCAACTAAAGCCACCCCAATCTCGCTATTTACGAGACTATCACAACCGCTTAGGCTTTGTAATACGCTCGTATAAGAAAATCCTTCTTGAATATTTTCTTCAACCGAGCCATCAGGAAAGGTGAAGCTTTCACCTTGACAGATAATGGCTTGTTCAGAGCCATCTTCAATAACATACACTCCCACATTTGTGAAAACCAAACTATCACAGCCAATTGAGCTTTGTATTGTACTGGTTTGTACAAAGTCGCTTGCAATATCCTCAACAGTGCTTCCATCCGGAAATTGCAATGACTCACCGGCACATACCAGCACTTCCTCCATGCCGTCTTCAATGTTGTATAACTCCACGTTTGTAAATACTAAGCTGTCACATCCGTTCGAGCTTTCGAAGGAACTTGTATGCACAAAGTTGGCTGTAATGTCCTCAACCGTGCTTCCATCCGGGAACTGAAAAGACTCTCCCTCGCATAGGTTTACCGTTATTTCACTTTCAAATGAAGGGTAAACCTCAATTGAAATCGAACTTAACTCGCCTGATCCGCAACTATTTAAAGCAGTGATCGTGATTTCGCCACTGTTACCATTTGGTGTCACAACAACACTGGTTCCATTAATTTCACTATCCCAACCTGAAGGAAAGGACCACTCAAAGTTTCCCCCTCCCGGCGATTCTATGATATATTCTGCGATTGAGCCTTCACAGAGCGTTTCGGGCCCACTCAGGGAGTAACCTTCAGGTAAATTATTGCACGTTTCAAGCTCAATCATCCATCGATTTAAGGTTCTGAAAGGTCCCAGTAGTGGCTCTCCTCCTTCTATTGGACCGGCGTAGTACGCATCAGGATGGGTGGGGTCCTCGAATTGTGTACCTACCGGAAACCAAGCCGAACCTGCTGCATAGGCTTCGACGCCGGCATAAACAAACATATTGCTGACTTCTGCTGTATTAGTCAAAGGTAGGTCTAACCATTCCCCAACATCTTCTGGATTAATACTATGCAGATCCCCGTTGGCCAGGATAGTGCCCATTGAATCCAAGACCACAGGACGTATGGTATTTCCTATTCCCTCGCTTATGAATACGCGTATTTCACTCAATGTTTTTGTTCCTGAAATTGGATATTTCACCAGTATCGCTCCTTCGGCATCGCCATATCCTACACTCCCCTCTTGAAAGGAGACATCGCTTAAATAACTGTAGCTGCTTTCTGTTGTTTCTTGCTCGAAAGTAGCATTGTTGTTGCCATTATTATCATCGTCTTCCAATGTGATCACCACATCGTTCTCGCCCAGGTTTGTCGGCTGGTAACCTCCAAAAACGACTAGAGACGTATCAGTAGATTCTACTAAGCTTAACGTGACAGCGCTTGAAAACTCATTTGCTCCGGACACATTCAATTCAACCTCCGCATCTTGGACCGTTGTAGTTCCTGAGTTGACTATTTCAGCAAATATGGGGTTGTGTAATTCTTCGCTTTGACCTACTTTTTTTAAACCAAAAAGTCTTGAAACTCTAAGGTCGTTCAAAGGTATTGGAGCTAACCCGGTAATAATGAGAGAATAATTTTGTTGCCCCCCGTCAATTATTCCGGTATGAGAAATTTCGAGGGTGTAAGTTTGATCCGGAATGGGATTTTGAATTACAATTTTTTCCACATTATCGGCATGATTTATACCGGTTGTAGCCGCTGCTGAAGGATTGGATGGTGAAAGTTTAAAAGGGGAAAAAATATCCGTTCCGGAAGTAATGCGTAAATCCAAATCATTTACAAGAGCGGGATCGGTGGGATCTAAAGAAGCTGCCGGAACATTACCGGCGGGGTCAGTCCAGACTAAAGTAGCAACGATTGGTTCCGACCCGGAGGCCGTTACGGCGAAGGTCTCTGTTCCGCCGGAGTATGTCTCTTCATGAATTTGAGTGGTTACTCCATTTTCAGCAATAACTGTAGCTGCATTGGCAGTATTCAACACTCCCCAACCGAATTTATAATCGGGACCAAAAGAAGGTCCTGCTTCATCCGCTGTAGCTATTACAAGACCTTTGAGAGTCGCTGCACGCATAAATTCACCATTTAGATCTTCGTGGTGTTGTTGGAGTAAGAGCAACGAACCCGCTACGTTAGGCGCAGACATTGATGTTCCGCTGTAAGACTCGTATTCATTATCGCTACCAGCCAATGAACTCCAGAGGCCAATACCATTCCCTACAATATCGGGCTTAATGCGTCCATCATCTGCAGGCCCCATTCCGCTGAAGCTAGCATCGTCTACTGCTGAAGCATTCGTGTAGCCATTAGGGAGATCGTGTATAGCTCCGACGGTGAGAATGTTCTTTGCATTTCCGCGATGTCCGATACAATCGTAGCCATCTTCTCCACCGTCAGGAGGATGTATTGTGCTGGAACCGTCCCAATCTCCGCGATCATTTCCAGCTGATTTTACATAAAGATGGTAGGGAGCATTGAAGGCCACATCATCTAACACTGCACATGCCCAAGTATAGAATCCAAAATTGTAATCCTCTTCTGAGCTGATACTTTCATCGCCCCACCATTCCCAGACTTCTTCACTGCTATCATAACGCCAGCCTGAAATGAAACCGTAGGAATGATTTGATATGAGGAGCCCATCAGCAGCAGCATCGGCGACTTCATCAAATGAATTTGTCCAGTCGTAGGCGTGCAGTGTCCCGTTGTACGCCATTCCTCGTGCTTGTGGATCATCCCCTCCACCTATTAACGTACCGGCAACATGAGTAGCATGGTTTGTCAGTTCTGTCGTACCATCCATATCTACTACCCGCGAAAAGCCTGTATTGGTAAATTCGACATGACTTGAACGAACATCACCTGAATCCCACTCACCGATAATCATACCCGTACCGCTAAGGTTTAAGCTTAAATCACCGCCGGGGTGTAGCCCATTTGTTGAGGTGGTTCGTGCGGCATCACTGTTGTATGTTTCATTGTACAGAGGCTGCCCGGATTCTGAAACTCCCATGAGTTCTATCGTACTTCCGTCGTCATAGATTTTCCTCGTTTCCCAACCTTTTTCTGCAGCCATTCTATAAGCTATCACGCGAATGGAGTCTTCTCGCGTTTTTACACGTTTGGCTAGCGCTCTCAAATATTCAGAATTAGTTTCTGATAGTACTTTTTGAATTGCTGATTTCGAGTGACTTTCGTCAACTTTTAGCTTTGGATAGGGCTGAGAATTGGCAGGTAGAACTGATAGTAATCCTAAAGAGCAAAAAAGAAGCAAATAATAAAGGCGTCTCATTCTTTAATGAATTAGATAATATTTACGCTGTCTGACTTAAAAATTGAG
>JGI12210J13797_10792809_pt1 | contig 21900 bp, 13 predicted proteins | sample ElkSlonscriptome_3_FD_13797 | JGI IMG/M metagenome (IMG submission 13797)
GTCGACATCTGGTCGCGGACCAACGAAGAAGTCGCCCGCGCCATGATGAAGCGCATCGGCAAGGAAACACGCGTTGATGCTGACGGCAATGAAGTCATTCAGGATTCGATGAACTCGATCTTCATCATGGCCGACTCCGGCGCCCGTGGCTCTGCGGCCCAGATTCGTCAGCTGGCTGGTATGCGCGGCCTGATGGCCAAGCCGGACGGCTCGATCATCGAAACGCCGATTACCGCCAACTTCCGCGAGGGCCTCAACGTCCTGCAGTACTTCATCTCGACTCACGGTGCTCGTAAGGGCCTGGCCGATACGGCACTCAAGACCGCCAACTCCGGCTACCTGACCCGTCGTCTCGTCGACGTCGCGCAGGATCTGGTTGTGATCGAATACGATTGCGGCACCGAGCAGGGCTTGGAAATGCTTCCGATCGTCGAAGGTGGCGATGTGGTTGAGCCCCTCGGCGAGCGAATCCTTGGACGAGTCGTGGCCGAAGATATCTACCCGGCCGACAGCGACAAGGTCCTGTGTGAGCGCGGAACCCTGCTCGACGAGAAATGGGTCGGCGAACTGGAAGAGAATGGGATCGATCGCGTTCTTGTCCGATCGCCCATCACCTGCGAAACGAAGCACGGCATCTGTGCCACCTGCTATGGCCGCGATCTGGCCCGCGGAATCCTGGTCAACCAGGGTGAAGCCGTCGGGGTTGTCGCTGCCCAGTCCATCGGTGAGCCGGGAACCCAGCTGACCATGCGAACCTTCCACATCGGTGGTGCGGCGTCGCGTTCTGTGGCAATCGACCATATTGAAGTCAAGTCGGGCGGATCGATCCGCTTCTACAACCTGAAGTCGGTGGAGAATAAGGACGGCAAGCTAGTCGCCGTATCGCGGTCAGGCGAGCTCTCGGTCATCGATACTCACGGTCGCGAGCGCGAGCGCTACAAGATTCCGTATGGCGCCATTGTCAGCGTGAAGGAAGGCGACAAGGTCGAGATTGGCCAGAACGTTGCCAACTGGGATCCGCATACCCACCCGATCGTCTCCGAAGTGGCTGGCCAGGCCAGCTTCCAGGACTTCATCTCGGGCGTGACCGTCACCGAAGAGATCGATGACATCACGGGCTTGAGTTCCATGGTCGTGACCGATCCGAAGAAACGCGGTAGCGAAGGCAAGGACCTACGTCCGATCATTCGCCTGCTCGACAAGAAAGGTAAGCCGCTCAATATCCCGAACACCGAGCAGCTCGCACAGTACTTCCTGCCTGCAGGTGCGGTCATCAATGCAGCTGACGGTCAGGAAATTCGCGTTGGTGACATCATCGCGCGTATTCCGCAGGAATCGTCCAAGACCCGTGATATCACCGGGGGTCTTCCGCGCGTGGCCGACCTGTTCGAGGCACGCAAGCCGAAGGAAGGTGCCATCTTGGCCGAAGCCTCCGGTGTGGTCAGTTTTGGCAAGGAGACCAAGGGCAAGCAGCGACTGGTCATCACTGACGAAACCGGTGAAGCGCACGAGGAACTTATTCCCAAGTGGCGTCAGGTGTTGGTCTTTGAGGGTGAGCATGTAGAGAAGGGCGAAACCGTCGTCGACGGCGAGCCGAATCCGCACGATATCCTGCGCCTGTTGGGCGTTGAGCGACTGGCCGACTATCTGGTCCAGGAAATCCAGGACGTCTACCGACTGCAGGGCGTGAAGATTAACGACAAGCACATCGAGGTCATCATTCGCCAGATGCTGCGCAAGGTCGAGATCCTCGACGGCGGCGACTCCAAGTTCCTCAGAGGTGAGCAGCTTGATGCCATCCGAGTGCGTGAAGAAAACGAGCGTCTCGAAGTCGATAGTCTCCGCCCGGCCAGGTTGATCAACGTGCTGTTGGGGATTACCAAGGCCTCGCTGGCGACCGAGTCGTTCATCTCAGCGGCTTCCTTCCAGGAAACCACCCGCGTACTGACCGACGCCGCCGTTCGCGGCACCGTCGACAACCTGCGCGGCCTGAAGGAAAACGTCATCGTCGGACGTCTGATCCCGGCGGGTACTGGCCGCGTTGCCATGGCCAGGCGCAAACAAGATCGCGACCTTCACGGCGACAGCGAAGCCGAACTGGCGGCACTGTTGCGTGCCTCGGATGCAGAACAGGTCGAGGAAAAGCAGACCTCAGACGCCGAGTAAGCATGGCGACGATCGGCGTGACGATCGGCGTGACGACCGGCGCTACGACTGTCGCAAAAATCGGCTCAGCCACTGGCTGAGTCGTTGAACAACGAGTAGACCACCGCTGGGAGACCGGCGGTGGTTTTTCTGTTCCTAATGCTGTTTGTTCCGGGCCACTAGCAAACAGAGTTTGCCAATCGATCCCACTCTTCCTTGTTGGCTTGGACGTTCTCCGTGCTGAGGTTGAATTTACCCCCGGAATACTCCTTCGAACCCTGCCTAGGGCCAGCCGCGTCGGATAGAAGAAGGCTGCAGCGGACACGAATAAGGCCATTGGGCGAATCAGCAAGCATCCGCCGGAGTCAAAGATAGAGAATGTGTCGAGAACGACCGAGGCGCGCGCAGAATCCGATCCGCTTTGATTCTGCGCAGAGGGGCCGAACTGATCGGTTTAAAGGTCATCGGAATGCCCAGACCCTTCTCATATTATTCATGTCCCTGCTGCAATATTCACATCGATGAAAACGTCCAAGAATATTTCTGGCTCGATTCGGGCCGCTTTATTGACGGCAACCGTCGCAATGCTCATTGGCTGCGGAGGCGATGATTCGTCGTCTCAGCCGAGCGTCCGTAGCGAAGGCCGCCCGTCGCTGCCGGTTCGCTCCTACGAGGTGTCGAGGCGGGATTTGTCTCGGCACGTCCAGGTCGCCTCGCCGGTCGAGCCGCTGCGAACCGTGCAGCTGGCGGCCCGCACGGACGGCATCATTGAGTCGGTTGAAGTGGAAGCGGGCGATCGCGTCGAGGCCGGGCAGCTGCTGGCGCAGATTGACGTCAGCGAACAGCGTGCCGAACTTTCCCGAGCTGAAGCGGCTCTGCGGGAAGCGCAGACCAACTTCGAACGCCTGCAGCGCCTGCGTGATCAGGATTATATCGACGAGGCCAGTTTCGTCACTGCGCAATCCGAGCTCGATGTTGCTCTCACGGTCGTGGATTTGTGGCGAACTCGGGTCGACTTTGGCCGGATCACTGCAACAATCGACGGCTACGTCATCGATCGCATGATCGAGCCTGGCTCAGCCATCGCGCGTCTGGGCTCGGCGTTCGAGCTCGCCGATCTCGATGATCTGGTCGCACGAATCGGCGTTTCCGAGCTGGACGTTTCAGAGATCCAGGCCGGTGACAAGGTGCCGGTCAGAATTGATGCGTTGAAAGACAGGCCGGCCCTTGATGGCGTAGTTCGTCGCGTGTTTCCGGCGGCTGACGGGGCCAGCCGACTGGTTACAGTGGAAATCGTACTGCCAGACGCTTACGCCCGGGGCGTGCGGCCTGGCTTCCTGGCGCGCGCCGATCTGCGGGTTGATTACAAGCAGGGTGTACTCGCAGTTCCGGCCGGGTCCGTTGGAATGGGTGATCCGTCCTACGTGATGGTTATCGATCAGGACAGTGAACTCCGCCGCCGTGCGGTCACGACCGGCATCATCCGGGGGGACTGGCGCGAGATCGTGGGCGGTCTTGAACCCGGTGATCGGATCGTGTCGTCCAGTCCGCTGGATCTGGCGGAGGGTACGCGCGTTCGAATCGTCGACACCTTGCGGGTGTCGGGGTGAGCGATAACCGTCCTTTGAACGAGATCAGCGGCGACGACCGCAATCCCGATGCCACTGATCCGGTCCGCGGTACCAAGTATTATCGCGGCCTAACACACGCATCCATTCGTCGCCCAGTGGGAACAGCCGCCATCGCCACAGTGGTTCTGGTGATGGGCTTATTTTTTATTGATCGGCTGCCGGTCAATCTTCTACCGGAGGTTGTTTACCCGCTGGTGCGAGTGAATGTCGATTACCCTGGCGCCGCCCCAGAGGTGGTCGAGGAGCAGGTAACTCGGCCCCTGGAGCGCGCGCTGTCATCGACCGAGGATTTGATTCGAATGTCGTCAGAGGCCGAAGAAGGCCGCACCGACGTCAACTTGATTTTTGAATACGGCACTGACCTCGATACCGCGCTGCAAAACGCGTCACGATTGCTGGAGCGGGCTCGGGCTCAGCTGCCTGACGAGGTCGAGGCACCCCGCTTGCGTAAGTCGGACCCGGGTGCCTCATCGGTCTACGAGGCCGGTTTTTCGTCAGACCTGCGCACGCCGCGCGAGGTACGCGATTGGGTCGACAACCGCCTCGCACCCCAGCTCCAGGCGATCCAGGGCGTCTCCGGTGTCGAAGCCATCGGCGGCCAGGAGCGCGAACTGGAGGTTATCGTCGACCAGCAGCGCCTGCGGTCGTACGGGCTGACCCTGGCCGGTGTCGCAGACCAGCTGGCGCAGGAAAATCTAAACGTCGCGGCCGGCAACGTGACCTCGAGCAGCCTCGATGTCATGGCCCGAACGGACGGTCGCTTCACGAGTCCGGAAGAGATTGCCAACGTCCTTCTGGCGGTTCCCGGGTCGGACCGGCGAATCCGCCTCGACGAAGTGGCTGAAGTTCGCGATGGATTTCGGGAGCAACGACTGTTCGTACGCCTCGATGGCCGGCCGGCGGTTCAAGTCTCGGTCTTCAAGCAGCCTGACGCAAATACCGTCGGCGTGGTCGATGACGTGATCGAGCGCATGGAGTCGCTAGCTGCCTCGGGGTTTATTCCCGACGACATCAGCTTCAAGATCACCGAGGATGCAGCCTATTTCATCCGCGGTTCGGTGAAGTCCGTGTCCGCCGCGGCGATCCTCGGCGGGTCGCTGGCGATGGTCGTTGTGCTGGCCTTTCTCGGCAGCCTTCGCAAGAGTTTCGTGATCGGCCTGTCGATCCCGCTGGCGGTCATGGCCACCTTCGCCCTGATGGGTGCGTCCGGGCTGACCCTGAACGTAATGAGCCTTGGAGGGCTGGCGCTCGGCGTTGGTCTGCTGCTCGACAACGCCATCGTCATGCTGGAAAATATTTCCCGGCACCGGGATAAGCTTGGCAAATCTCCTGAGGAGTCGGCCCACGAAGGTGCCGACGAGGTCATGTCGGCCATCACCGCCGGTACCTTGACTAATCTGGCTGCCGTCATCCCGTTCCTGCTGGTTACCGGTCTTGCAACGCTGGTGTTTCGCGAACTCCTGGTCACAATTTCTTTCGCCGTGATTGCCTCTCTGGCGGTCGCGCTGACGCTCGTCCCCATGCTGGCAGCACAGTTTGCGAAGATCCGTTTTGAATCGGGTTTCAGTCGCTCGGCGCCTTATCGCTGGTTCAACGGATTTATCGAGTGGCTATCCGAGCGCTATCGCAAGACCCTGCGCGTCATGCTGCGCTGGCGCTGGGTGGTCTTTGCGGCCGGGATATTGATTTTTGTCGGCAGCCTGAACTTGGCGCAAACTCTGGGTAACGAATTTCTTCCTCAGCTCGACGATGGCGAGTTGGGTATCCGCCTGGCGCTCCCGGCCGGCACTACGCCGGAAGAAACCAATGCTGCGACGCGGCTGATCGAAGCGGAAGTCTCTGAAATGCCGCACATCAAAAGCGTTTTTGCGCTCGCCGGCGGCAACGTCTGGGGCGGTACGGCCAACGAGCGACCGGGACGTGGCTATGTCCTGGTCAAGCTGGCCGATGCAGAGGACCGGCCGGAATGGCCAGCGAGTCGCTGGGTCAGCGAAATGCAGAGTCGCCTGAACGAGCTCGATATTGCCGGCGCTCGTATGTACGTTTGGTCGCCTGGTATACGGGGTCTGACCTTCGGCGTGTCCGGGGAGGACATGGAGCTAAAGATCGTAGGTGAGGATATCGGCGTGCTGCAGGATCTGGCGCGCGAAGTCATCGCCTCGATCGAGACAATTCCGGGATTGAGCGGGGTTGAGATGGACGATGAGGATCGCACGCCGCTGCTGTCGATTGACGTTGATCGCGAGCGTGCCTCCGCCCTGGGTCTAGACATCAGCAGCGTGGCGCAGTCTCTACGCTATGCTGTTTCAGGCTACGTACCAACGCGTTATTCCACCGGCGTCAACGAATACGACGTGCGCGTTCGCCTGCCGCGCGAGGAAGTCCAGGATATCGACACGCTGGGTCAGGTGATCGTCGCCAACAGCGTCAACGGCCCCATCCAGGCGCGCCAGGTAGCGACATTCTCGCTCGAGGAGGGCCCGGCTGAGATTGGCCGCGAAAACCAGGTTCGAATCCAGCGCATCGTCGGTAACTTCGACACCTCACAGAATGACGTCGGCACGATCATGGAGGAGGTTCAGCGACGGATTTCAGAGATCAACATGCCGGAACAGTACGGCGTTGTGCTCGGTGGGCAGTTCGAGACCATTCAGGAAACCAACCGCGAGATGGCCGTCGTCCTGGCGCTGGCGATCTTTTTGGTTTTCGTCGTGCTGGCTGTCCAGTACGAAAAACTTTCCAACCCCCTGGTGATCATGACCTCGGCACCACTGGCCACAGCCGGCTCCGCTATGGCGCTGTGGGTGACCGGTACGCCGATCAGTGCACCAGTGTTCCTCGGCACCGTGCTCTTGGTCGGGATCGTGGTCAATAACGCCATTCTTCTGGTCGAATATATCGAGCGCCAGCGCAACGATGGGCAGGACCTGACCGAGGCGGTTGTGGAGGCCGGTGGCATTCGCCTGCGGCCTATCCTGATGACCACGCTTACCACTGTGGTTGGTATGCTGCCTTTAGCCATTGGGGCAGGGGCAGGCGCAATGCTGATGCAGCCGCTCGCCGTTGCGGTGGTCGGCGGTCTCCTGTCGGCCATGGTGCTGACCCTCTTCCTGGTGCCGTGCCTCTATGTCATCGTGCAAAATGCGTCCAGCGCCTTGAGCCGGCTTCTGACTGGGCGAGACCGCCGCGAGTCGCGTTCCGCCCAACAGCAAGACGCCGCTGCGCCGCCGTCAAGCGCCTGAACGCGCGGGATTTGGTGGCTCAGCAGGCTTGTTGACTTGGCCATCAGGCCCGCCGGGAAAGCATCACGACCGCAACCAGGGCGAGTGCGAACCCACTCCATTGAAGCAGGCTCAAGGTCAAGTTGAGCAGACTCACCTCCAGCCCTAGGGTCAACAGCGGAGCCAGAGCGATCAGTCCTGCGGCCAGGGTGAGCTGCGTGCGATCAAACACCTGGTAGAGGGCAATCCCGAAGACGCCCATGCAGCTCCCGGCCAGTAGAATCCAGAGCCAGGTTGTCGATTGGATGTCGCCGATTGACGTCGCCACCCAGGGCAGCAGCACTACGAGAATAAGCAGTCCACCAAGTGCGCGACCAAGCGCGACCGTTTCGGGTGTCAGATGACCCAGGGCACGTTTAGCGATCACGTCGGCCAGGCCGATCAGCGGCAGGGTGCCGAGCAGCAGCCAGAACGAACCGCTCATCAGGCTGAGGCCCGTCTTGCCGTCAAGATTCATCAGAATCAGACCGATGCAGACCAGGCCTACCCAGAGATAGCTTGTGAGATCCAGTCGCTCCTTGAGTATCAGACGCGCGGCCAGTGCGGTAGCAACTGGATAGGCGGACTGGAACAGAGCGCGATTCGACGCGCTCGTGTCGGTCATAGCGAGGATGCCGAACAGCGGAACGAGGCCGGAACCTAAAGCACCGACCAGCAAGACCGCGCGCCAGTGACGTGGCGCTAGGTCACTCATTTTACCGAACTGACCCTGAGCAACCAGCCAGCCAAGGATCAGGGCGGCTGAGACAAGCGCGGTGCTGAGGGCAATTAAGATGCTTCCGCCGCCGTCGAGCAGCGCCATTTTTTTGGCAAGGGGTGTTGCTCCCAGGGAGAGAACGGCTGCCGATAACCAGATGCCCAGTGACCAGACTCTTGAGCTCATGGACTGCTCGGGTTAGAGGAACGACAACACCTGTCGGGCGATGGTGTCACTGCTGGCAATGCGGTCATCGACTTATCCCGGCCCTCAGTGGACGAGCTGCTCTGTCTGGATTAATCGAGCCGTTCTTCAAGCCAGAGCTCGATCAGGTAGCGCGCGATCGAATCGCCTCGGGGCAGGCAGATATCGCGATTTTCACCCCAAGTTCCGGCACCTCGAAGTTCCTCGGCGCTGAACCAGCGGGCGTCTTCCAGCTCCTTGTCGTGGCGGACGATCTCGAGCGTTCGCGCGGTGGCGTGGAAGCCGATCATCAACGACGAGGGGAAGGGCCAGGGTTGGGACGCCCGATAGCGAACGTTTTTAATCCCGACGCCGCTCTCTTCACGCACTTCCCGCGCGACGGTTTCTTCCAGGGATTCGCCGGGTTCGACGAATCCGGCCAGGGTGGAATAGACGCCCGCCGGCCAGTCCGGCGCGCGACCCAGCAGGCAGCGTGCTACGCCGTCCTGATGAAGGCCTGAGTCCTCGACCAGCACGATGACGGCCGGATCGATGCGAGGGAAGGCGACTCCGCCGCAGTTCGAATCGGGGCAGCGTCGCAGCATGCCGCCGCGCTGGTTGCGGGTTGCCGCGCCGCAGCGACCGCAGTGTCGGTGGGTCCGGTGCCAATGGACCATCCCGCGCGCGTAGCTCAGTAGCGCAGCCTCCTGGGCGTTGAGCGCAGGCCCGATCTTGCGCAGGTCGACGAAAGCAGAATTCGAGGCCAGCGCATCGGCCTCGTCCTCGGACCAGTGCGAGAGGTCGGCGGCCAGCACGGGTGTTTCATCGTTGATTCCCAGGAGGATTAATTCAGCATCGCCGATCGCCTCTGGGCTGAGAACCTGCATGCTGAGCGGCTGGTCGGGATTCGCATCGCCGCTCCCTGCCTGCCAGCCGTTGATTAGGCTTCGCTCGCGCCAGACCGGAATGACACGGGCATGCGAATGCGATCGGCAGGCGTCCTGCCAGTCCTCACGCTCTCGTAGGGGGGAGGTCCGCCGCAAGCGCAGGCCCGAATAGGGCAGCGTCGCGACGCCACTGTTTTCCTTTGAATCCATGGTGATTACTCTAACTGTTTACGCTTCTTTCTGCCTTGGTCGGAAGCGGGTGGTGAAATGCTCTGAAATTGAACATATGGTGTACTGGGGCTTTTGCCAGCACGGAATTAATTTCCTCGATCGCACCGTCATAAGTCTGTAATATGACGCGCGGCGGCATTCGCCCCAGCTTGTCGACTCAACAATCTCACGGAAGACCATGAAACCGATTTCATTTCCTTCGGCGACGCTTTTAGGCCTGTTTCTGATACTTATGAACCCTGCTGACGTTTCAGCTTGGGATGTCAGCGGTGACTTTCGCGTGCATGCCTACACCGAGGCCTGGCGCGATACACGGGATGGTGACAAGTCCAACTCGAACGCCTCCGGCGCGCGCCTGCGCCTGCGCCTGAGGGAAGAGCTTGGCGAAGCCTGCCGCTTCCAGACCCGCTTTGCGGCGACGGCGCTGGATGAAGGCAATGACTGGGATTTTTACCTGCGCTCCCATCGAGACACCGGCACTGAGGTGAGCCCGGGTACGGCAACCCTCGACGAGTTCTTCTTGCAGTGCAATGTCGGCGATGGCCGGTCACAGTGGCGTGTTGGGCGGATGCAATCCAATCTTGACCTGCCGCAGATGGCAACGCGGAGTTTCGATCGCAGCCAGGCCAGCGCGATCAACATCGGCTGGACAGACGCGATTGCCTATCGCCGGGAGCTTTCCAACGGCTGGTATGCCGACCTTATGGCCCAGTACAACGGGCCCGACGGCAACGGCCAGACCCTTCGTGGTCCGATCAGCTTCGACGACAGCGGGTCGCGGGTCGGCTTTTTCGGCGTCCTTGGCAGCGAGGCAGAGCTCGGCCCGGTGTTCATGCGCGCCCTTTCGGTAACCGTCTATCCTGATTCACTGGCGCCCGAAGGACTGGCGAGCAGCGAGCGAGAGGACTACATCATGGCTGCGTTCAAAGTGGGAGCTGGCTGGGATTTGGATGATTCGGGCCGCCGCTTGATCGCCGTTGGTGAGCTGGCGCATGCTCTCAATACGCCCGAGAAAGCCACCCTCATGCTGCCTGGCCAGGGTGACACTGACGGCTGGGGGTGGCAGGTCGGTCTCGATATCGACAATCTCTTCCCCAAGCATTCAATGGGCATCAATTACGGCCAGTCCGACGGCGGGATGCTGCTGTCGAACGATTTCCGCCAGAACAACGAGCTGTTCGAATACCGCTGGCAGTATCAGGCGACCCGAGCCCTGCGCTTTGAATTCAGGGCTCGATGGCGTCGAGAGCTCGAGCAGCGCGTCAACGCGCCGTTCCTTCAGCGCGACCGCGACATTCGGTTCCGGATGACTTATCGGTTCTGAGCCCTCTCAGTTCTGCATAGCAATGCTGTCATCCCATCGAAAACCCAGACCGCCAGCCTGCCAGACTCCGTCACCGAAGGGACTGGGGCCAGCAATGTTAACGCGCTGCGGCAGACCGAAATCGGGATTGAAATCCTCGACACCCTTGACGGTACTACGGTGGAGTATGCGAAGCCCCTGCTGATCAACGGGCAGATGCGCCTCGGGCGAGGCGCGATGTGCCACAGCCAGATTGTCGACGAAGATGCAATCGTTCTTCTGATAGTCGTAAGCGATTGCATAGCCTCGTTCGAAACCAGCGTTGAGTAAGTCATTGTATTCTTGACACAGTGTGGTCAGTTCCTCCGAATTCAGCAGTCGGAAGTCTTCTGAGTCGGGTTGCTTCGCGATCACCGCACCGGTCATGCCCAGGTGCAGCCACAGGCTTGTTCGGCCTGAAATCGGGTGCTGATGAACCGCGGGATGAACCACGCCCGAGGCTGAATTCACCGAGGACAGGCGTTGCCAGAAGGACTGGCGCTCCGGCGCGAGCGCATCGAAAGCTGCGCCCTGATGCGCAAACCACGTGCCGCCGCCGTTCTCGGCCGGGCGCACAATGTGATAGCCAGCGTGGGAAAAGGTATCGGTATTGAAGCTGCCGTCGTTGTGCCACTGCGGCCCGACGCCCGGAATTCCGTGCCGCTGATCGTTCGACAAACGGAACAGATGCCGATTGCCCGCAGGCGTTGCCGGATGGACGCCGTGGGTGCTGTGAAGCTGCTTGCCGCCCCACCAGGCGCTGGCACGCAGGAAATGCTCGGGGGCAAGCGCCTGGTCGCTTTTAAATACCAGAAACCCGCGCTGGGCCATGATCCGCTCCAACGCATCGACGAGCTCGGTTGGTGGTGAGTTCTTAGCTGTGAGATCAATTCCCCGTACGGTTGCGCCAATGGGGTCGAGTTCGGAGAGTGTGGCACCAGCGGATTCGATGAGCTCGGTGCTCCTAGGGTCGATCGCTGGAACCGGGGTGGACTGCGATGTATATGATTTATTAAGCATTTTCCGAGGGTAACGCATTCGAAGCTGTTTCGAAAGCGGGTCTGAGTAAGCCGCCGCCTATCAGTTCTCGGGCTCGGACTCGAAGCGGTCATTGAAAACCTCGGCGGTACCGTCGACAAGTCCAACGCCCTGAATCGGCGAGTCTGCGCTCAAGCGCACATCGTCGGTGGGATCGGGCAGCGCCAGCCAGAACGCTTGGTTGGCTGGGTCTTCTGGATCGAGCCCGGAGCCGCAACCGGCCGACTGGCGGCACTCGTAAAGGCTGCCGGCGACGCTGACGATATCCCCGTCCTGATACGTGACGGGCTGTCCGTTGTAGTCAAATTCGGTCCAGATCTCCAATCGAAGCCAATCGAATTGCTCTGTGAAGCCAGAAGCCTCGAATTCGACGGCCGGGATGCTGGTTTGCTGATTCCCGGAGGCGGTGATGTTGCCCTGACTTGTATTGGGATCGGACCAGTTGTTAACGAAGAACTGGCCGCCATCGAACTGATTGTCGATGAACTCGATCTCAGAGGTGTTGGCGACGCTCCCTGACCCCATCCGAAAGAACTGGTTGTAGTTGCTCGACCCGGGCTCGACCTCGTCATACTGGAAGACCAGGCGACGGAATCGATTACCGACGATTCTCGTCGTCATATCCGGCTGGGTCATGCGCGCAAGGTATCCCCCGAAGTGACGTGAATCGGAAAAGTAGTTGTCGGAGATCTCCACGACCGCGCCTGGCGGATGCTGGTCGCTTTCGATGTTGATCCCGAGGTAGTTCAGCCACGAGGATCCGGCACCGATCACGATATTCCTGCAAAACGAGATATTGCCGTACCTCGGTCCCAGCTGGATGGCGTTGTTCTGAAACGCCTGAAATGGATTTTTCCAGTCCATCGCGCCGGCCAGGAATACGTTGTTGCAGATCTCCGTATCGCCGCCGATCTGACCGAGCTGGAAGATTTCGGTTCCGGTACGCAGAACCCGATTGTTGTAGAACTTCAGGTTCTCGATACTGTGTTGCGGGGGCGATTGTGTCGAACCGATGTAGATCCCTTCGGATCCGATGTCGTGAATGTAATTGTCATGAATTCGGACGTTTCGCATGGTTGCAGCGCCGTCGTTGTCGCTCTTGATCAGCATGCCAGCAAAGCCGACGCGCCTGATTTCTATGAAGTCGATTGCAAAATCCGTCGCCCCTCCGCCGATTGATAGTCCGGACGGGCTTCCCTCTTCGATTGTTTCGTCATCGATCAGGATTCCATAGCTATCCTGGCTGTTGGCATATTGTCCGTCTGCATGGCCCGGGTAGTCCGGGTGTCCCGTTCCGCTGGCAGCCGAATACTCGCCCGTCAAGCGCCAATGACTGCCGCCGCCCAGGACGAATAGATAGTAATGACCCAATCCGCCGATGCGGGTTTGCCCTCCGCAGTTGGTGATTGTCAACGGTCGTTCAGCATTTCGCTGTGGAAGGTTCTGGATCAGGATGAACTTGAACTGACCGGGCGGCAGACAGAGCACGTCGAGGGTCTGCCAGTCAACTTCGGGGTAGGCGGCCTGGATATCGGGCCTCCATAAGCCATTGGATGGATCGGCATCGGGTATTTCGAAAACCTCTAGCGCCATCGAGGCGGAGCTCCAGATCAAGAGCAAAGCGGATGCAAGCTGTCTCAACATGGTCACTGCCGTAGATTGGTCATCACCACGAGCTTAGCACCCGTTGCCGCCTGCCGGAAACGATCGCCGAAGTCATGAAGCTATTGAGTTGCCCTCGGTGCGGAGGGCAGGCGCCCTAACGCTGATAGGGCACCACTTTTTGCTCAATGGCTCCGAAGTAGCTGTCGCCGTCGGCATCGGTCATGTCGATCCTGACCGTGTCACCGAACTGCATGAAGGGCGTCTCTGGCTTGCCGTTGGCAATGATTTCCAGCATCCGCTTCTCGGCCAGGCAGGAGGCACCGCGGGCCGTGTCCTGGTTGGCAATGGTGCCTGATCCCAGGATGGTCCCGGCGGCCAGCGGCCGTGACTTGGCGGCGTGGGCGAGTAGCTCGGCGAAGCTGAACTGCATGTCTTCGCCGGCTTCCGGTTCGCCGAACAGCTCGCCGTTCAGGTGCGTCACCAGCGGCCTGTTCAGCTTGCAATCTGCCCAAACCTCACCCAGCTCATCCGGGGTGGCGACCACGGGTGCGAGCGCCGAGCGCGGCTTGGACTGAAGAAATCCGAAGCCCTTGGCCAGCTCACCAGGAATCAGGTTGCGTAGGGAGACGTCGTTTAGGATGGTGATCAGCTGGATGTGGTCAGCGCATGCTTCTGCGCTCGCCCCCATCGGCACGTCGTCGCAGATCACGCCAATCTCGGATTCGAAATCGATGCCCCATTCGGTGCTTTCCATGGCGATGTCGTCGCGCGGTCCAAGAAACCCGTCGGAGACGGCCTGGTACATCAGCGGATCGGTGAAGAAGCTCTCCGGGACTTCGGCACCGCGGGCTTTCCGCACCCGCTCGACGTGGGGCAGGTAGGCGCTGCCGTCGAGAAATTGATAGGCCCGCGGCAGGGGCGAGGCCAACTTCTCGATCTCCAGGTCGAAGGCGCCGTCGGTCGAACCGGCCTCGAGCTCATCGAAGAGACTTGCCAGGCGCGGCGCCGTATTCGACCAGTCGTCAAGCGCAGCCTGCAGGCTGGGCGCGATGTCGGTCGCCTTGACCGCACGCTTGAGGTCCCGCGAGACAACGATCAGCGTGCCGTCGCGGCCGCCTTCTTTCAGAGTTCCGAGTTTCATTATTTTGAATCCTGGTTTGAATTGGGTTGATTTGGTTCCCGGTTTCCGGTTTTCAGGTTTCAGGTTTCAGGTTTCAGGTTTCAGGTTTTTTGCCCTTCGCCCTTCGCCTTGCGCCTTGAGCCCTCCGTCATCCCTTCCAACTGTCCACATAGCCCGTCCACTCGATCGTCTCGGCGTCCGTGGTGACTTCCAGCGCGTCGCGGGTGTCGATCATGACTGCGACTTCTTCAGTGGCTTCGGCCTTGGGCGTGAAGGCGTTCTTCAGCGCTTTTGGATGCGGGCCATGGGTGAAGCCACAGGGGTGCAGGGTCATCATTCCGGGGTGGATGTTGTCGCGCGAGAAGAATTCGCCGGCGTGATAGAAGATCAGCTCGTCGTAGTCGTCATTGTTGTGGAAGAACGGCACCTTGAGTGCGTCCGGGTCGGTCTCGAACGGGCGCGGCACAAAGGTGCAGATGACGAAGCGATTGGCCAGGAAGGTGGTGTGGGCCGAGGGCGGCAGATGATAGCGGTGGCTCATCAGCGGCCGGATGTCGCGCCAGTTGATCTTCACCGGCATGAGGTCACCGTGCCAGCCGACCGCGTCGAGCGGATTGAAGGGGTAGGTGATCGTAGAGATTGCATTTCGCCGCTTGATCTTTACTTGCCATTCGCCTTCGCCCTGCTGCGCCTCGAAAGCCTCGTCGACCTTCGGGGTGTCCAACATGGCCGGATCGAAGATCGCGTGGGGGCCGACCAGGCCCTTGTCCGGCAGCAGGTAGCTTGAGTTGCTAGCTTCGATCAGCAGCAGCTCGACGGCCGATTCGCTCTCGATCCGCCACATGGTGCCGCGCGGAAGCATGATGTAGTCGCCGTCGCGGAAGGGCAGGTGGCCGTAGTCGCAGAATAGATCGCCGTGCCCTGAGTGGATGAACAGCATCTCGTCGCCGTCGGAGTTGCGCGCCAGGTGATCCATCTGGCCATCGCTTTTCCACTGGCGAATGCGGGTGTGCGCGTTGTGCATCAGCTCGATGGCGTCCCAGGGTGATGCGGTCGTCGTGTCGAGTTTCGTGGTGTCGAAGGCGCGCGGCTTCAGCGGGCCTTCGAAATCGGTCCAGGCGGTCGGTGCGTTGGGGTGGTACATGTGGCTGGCCGGACCGAAAAATCCCTCTTTGCCCAGCTCGCGCTCGTAGGTGCCTTCGGGCAGATCGCAATGCGCCTGCCGCGATGCCGTGCCTTCCACTTTCGGATGAGTAATCCAGTTTTTCATGTGAAATCTCTTTGTGCGAAGGTCAGTTGAATTAAGGGTTAACCATGAAGGCGCAAAAGACACGAAGAAAAGAATTTAAATTTCTCTTTTTGGTTTCTTCGTGCCCCTTGTGACCTCCGTGATGAGTCGCTTTCAGCGTTCAGAGGACGCCGCGTTTTTCCTGGTCGCGTTCGATCGCCTCGAACAGGGCCTGGAAGTTGCCTTCGCCAAAGCCCTCGTTGCCCTTGCGCTGGATGATCTCGAAAAAGATCGGTCCAATATTCGTCTGGGTGAAGATCTGCAGCAACTGCTTGTCGGGCTGGTTCATGTCGGCATCGATCAGGATTTTGTTCTTGCGCATGCGCGGCAGGTCTTCGCCATGGTTCGGAATGCGCTGGTCGATGACGTCGAAGTAAGTGTCGGGCGTGTCTAGAAACTGAATGTCGTTGGCGTGCAGGGCTTCAACGGACTCATAGATGTTGTCGCTGTAGAGGGCGATGTGCTGGACGCCTTCGCCGTTGTATTCGTCGAGGTACTCGTTGATCTGACTCTTGGGGTTCTCGGATTCATTGATCGGAATCGAGATATTACCGTTCGGCGCGGTCATCGCCTTGGACCGCAGGCCGGTCTGCTGGCCCTTGATGTCGAAATATTTGACCTCGTAGAAGCCGAACAGCTTTTCGTAGAACTCGGCCCATTCGCCCATATTGCCGTTGTAGACATTGTGGGTCAGATGGTCGACGAAGCTCAGGCCAACGCCCTTTGGATTGCGCTCCACGGCCGGATCGAATTCGAGCTCGGCTTCCAGATCCTCGATGCCGCCGGTCAGATACAGCACGCTGCCGCCGATTCCGGTGATGCAGGGCAAGTCCAGCGCCAGGCCACCGGCCGGATCCAGCGCCTTGGCGCCGCGCTCTAGGGCGGTGGCGCGAGCAGCGGCACCGTCATTAACGCGCAAGGCAAAGCCGGTGCAGCAGGGGCCGTGTTGGGCCGCGAACTGGCTGGCGAAGGAATCGGTCATCGCGTTGACTAGAAAGTTGATGTCGCCCTGACGATACAGGGAGACATCGCGTGATTTGTGCCGGGCAACCACGGCGAAGCCAAGCCGGGTGAACAGATCGTGCAGGACGCTGGCGTCGGGCGCGGCGAACTCGATGAACTCGAATCGGTCGATTCCCATCGGATTCGGTCGGACGCTCTCAGGGCTGGAATTATTCGGATTGGACTGGGACATGACGATCACTCTCCGTGCAAATCGATGCGATGGCGTGTCCGGTGTGCGATGCTGCCTGAAGCGAGCCGGACTTGTAGTAGCTCCGCATAATAGTTACATTTGAAACCAAATTCAAGCCAGCTGACGCCTGCCATGCTCGATCTCGAACAATTTCTGCCCTATCGACTCTCGGTCTTGTCCAACCAAGTTAGCGCTGGAATCGCGGAAACCTATGCCGAACGTTTTGGGATCAGCGTGACCGAGTGGCGGGTCATCGCCATTCTCGGGCGCTATCCTGGCATCTCGGCGACCGAAGTCGCCGACCGCTCGGCCATGGATAAGGTAGCGGTCAGTCGGGCGGTGCATCGCCTCATCGAGCAGGACCGTGTCCTGCGACGGGCCAACGCCGACGATCGTCGTGCCAAGCACCTGTTTTTGAGTGATCAAGGTCGCGCCGTGTTCGATGCGATCGCACCGGCCGCGCTGGCTTATGAAGAGCGTCTGCTGACCGTGCTTAGCCAGGAGGAACGCGAGCAGCTGGATCGCCTGCTCGATCGATTGATCAAGGTCAGTCATCCCTGATTGTCTGCGAGCGGCGCGCTAACGGCGGAATTCGAGATCCTCTACCGGGATGACCGGCTGTGCGCCATCGACAAGCCCTGCGGCATCATGGTCCATCGCTCCAGCCGCAGCACCGACTCGCGCTTCATCATGGGACTGCTTCGGGACCAGCTCGGGCAACGGGTCTGGCCGATTCATCGCCTGGATCGCGCCACCTCCGGGGTGCTGCTGTTTGCCCTGGACTCGGAAACCGCCGGCAAGCTCGGTCAGCAGATGATGGCACGCGAGGTCGGTAAGCGCTATCTCTGTGTGGTTCGCGGGCATATGAAGGATTCTGGTCTCATCGATCATCCGCTCAAGGCCGAGGGCCACGGGCCCGAGCAGGCGGCCGTGACCGAGTATCGCTGCCTGGGCCGAATGGAGCTGCCGATCGCCATCGGCCGCTATCCGTCGGCACGCTATAGCCTGGTCGAGGCCCGGCCCCGCACCGGTCGGATGCATCAGCTGCGCCGCCACTTCAAGCATGTGTTTCACCCGATCATTGGCGACACGACCTACGGCGAAGGCCGTCACAACCGCTTGTTTCGCCAGCACCTAGCCTGCCACCGCATGCTGCTCCACGCCAGCGATTTGGAACTGCAGCACCCCGAACTCGACCAACCACTCAAGCTCCACGCACCGCTGACCGGGGAGTTCAGGGCCTTGATGGAGCAGCAGTTTTCTGGTGCCGTCGAGCATTTCAGTTCTTAGGCACTAAGAGTTGTTGACCAAGATAAAGTCATTCACCACGAACAGCACGAAGGACACGAAGAAAAGAGAAACCGATCAATCTAATAGCTGAATAAAAACCAATTTTAAAAAAAACCGGTCTGATCATCTTTTGTTCTTTGACGTCGTGCTTTTCGCGCTCTAGGTGGTGAGAAGCTTTTCAATCGCTGAAGCTCAACGACTGCCAAGCACTTGAGGTGGCATCAAGGCTATGATGACGGCCTGTTTGGACTGGCCATAGGCTGGCACCAAGACATCCGGATTGAAGGACAAAAGCAATGAGTATTCAGATTTTCAGTCATTTTGACGGCGGCAATGTCGAGGTCATCGATACTACGGATCCTTCGGCGATCAAGCTGGCTATCATCCCTGATGTCGGCGATGAGCATCTACAGTGGTTTTACTTCCAGGTTTGCAACGCCCGGGATGAGTCCTGCTTGTTCTCGATCGAGAACGCCGGCCAGGTGTCCTTCCCAGGGGGCTTCGAGGACTACCAGGCGGTCTGCTCGGTCGACCAGGAGCACTGGTTCCGCGTGCCGACCGACTTCGACGGTGAACGGTTGACCATCCGCCACATTCCGCCGTCCGACGTTGTCTACTACGCCTATTTCGCGCCGTATCCGCTGGCCCGTCATCAGGCCCTGATCGCAGATGCGCTCAACTCGCCGTTGGTGAAGGCCGAAGCGTTGTGCACCACGCCCGACGGTCATGCCCATACCCTGCTGATCATCGGAGAGGAAAGGCCCGAGGCTAAGACGCTGTGGGTCACGGCCCGCCAGCACCCCGGCGAGACCATGGCCGAGTGGTGGGTCGAGGGCTTCCTTGGCCGCCTGCTGGATGGGGATGATCCCGTCTCGCGACGCCTGCTGGAGCAGGCTGTGATCTACCTGGTTCCGAACATGTGTATCGACGGGGCCGTGCGCGGCCACCTGCGAACCAATGCACTGGGTCGAAACCTGAATCGCGAGTGGGCTGACCCGTCAGCCGACGCCTCACCAGAAGTCTTCTATGTGATCGAGAAGATGAAGGAGACCGGCGTCGATTTCGCCTTCGATGTCCACGGCGACGAGGCACTGCCCTACAACTTCATCGCCGGCGCCGAGGGCACCGAAAGCTGGAATGACCACAAGCAGACCCAGCTCGACGAGTTCAAGTCCCTGCTTGCCTCCATCAGCCCGGACTTCCAGACCGAATTCGGCTACGACGTCGATCCGCCGAGGAGCTCGGACATGAAAAAGTGCACGGACTACGTGGCCGAGACCTTCGACTGCCTCTCCATGACCCTGGAGATGCCGTTCAAGGATTCAGCGATCACGCCAAACGAGCAAGTCGGCTGGAGCCCGGGACGCTGCCAGGCCCTGGGAATGGCTTGCGTGGATGCCTTCTGGCATACGCTGCCAAAGGTCTGAGTCAGGGTTCGCCGTGCACAGTCCTCGCTTGCTTGTCTTAGCTTCGGGTGCCGCAGCGGCGCTGTACTTCTGTCCAGCGCACCTGCCACCGATCGGGAAGATCGGCCAGCACCCTTGCGTTTGAAAATCCTGACGGCACTGCCGGGCAGTCGCCCCGCAATTGGGTTTCAAACCACCACCAGGCCATGCAAAGGCGGCGGCTTGCCGGTCTCATTGAGGCAGGTTCCCGACACGAATCCACACCGATGTTCAGCGCCCCCGTATCGCTTGACCGACCCTCTTCCAGGTCTAGCAGGGCATCAATTTGAAGCAGCCAAGCCTGCCTCGAATCATCGCTGTCGGAAAGTGCGCTTATTTCCGTCAATCCATTCTCTAGCGCGCGACGAGCGGCTGTCGTTTCGTCCTGCCAGTAGTGTGTCAGCGCCAGCTGACCATAGTAATAAGCGCGGTCGGGGTGCGGAGTATTGCCAACGTTGCGGTCGAGCGAATCGAGTGCTTCCATAAACGCTGTTTCTGCGGCTGGATGGTTGCCCGTGGCCGAGTACGCCAGCGCCAGATTTCTCAGCGACGATTGGGTTCCAAAGTGATCTGGCCCGTAGACAGCCCGTTTATGACGCCAGGCGGCCTCACTCATCTCAGCCGACCTCTGATAGTCGCGCATGCGCCAGTAGACGATACCAAGATCATTCTGGATCATGCCGATATAGACGTCGGCCGGGTCTTGAGCCTGCTTTAAATCAAGCGCCTGCAGCAAGCTTTCTTCCGCGGCTTCGAACTGGTCGGTCAGCTCAAGCGCGTTACCGCGCATGCGCAGCGCTTCGATCCGTTCAATCAACGAAGGAGAATCATTGAGCACCTGCGCAGTCAACTCGAGTGCACGCGCCGGTTGATTGTTGAGCATGAGCATGTCTGCCAGCTGAATTTTGACGCCATGGCGATCTGCCCTGGCGATTCCGGGCTGGTCTGCCGCTTCAACCGCCTGGTCCAGCCATTCGATGGACTCTGAATAGTTTCCCAGCTGATAGGCCGCCAGGCCACGGTTGGCAAGGATATTCGGACCCTGTCGATGCGATGGTTGTTCGATGAGCAATAGTCGGGCGCGCTCGAGGCTCTCTCTCGCGTCTTCACTCAGCCCGCGCGCTAACTGGGTCTTTCCAATGATATGGAGAAGATCGATCAAAAGCTCGGGTTGATCACTCAGTTCCTCTTCGATGCGCTTGGCTCCGCGCTGCAGCAACTCCGACGCGGTTGGGTCGTGGCCGTCTTCCATGGTCGGGTTGGCCGCCTCGAGAATGCTGACAAGAAAATCGCGCGAGGCCAGCGCCCTGTCGGCCTCAAGACTGGCGCGGCGTGCCTGGTCGAGTGAAATGACGGTGCCGCCGATCAGTGCACTGAACAGCAGCAGGCCCAGCGCTGCCATGGCGGTATGCCGACGCAGCCAGCGTGACAGCAGATAGGCTCGTCCGCCGTTTCTTGCGCTGACGGGCCGATGCTCCTGCCACGCGCCGAGATCTGCAATCAGCTCCGACAGGCTCGCGTAGCGATCGTCTGGATTTAGGGCGATCGCCTTCAGGCAGATTGCGTCCAGATCACCCTTTAGGTCGCGCGCATCGATCGGGTGATTTCTGCACTCCTCAAGGGATTGGGTTGTTGCGACCGATGGCGGTGTCGTTGGCTCGGTGATGCGATTGCGGCTCAGGGCATCATGCGGTCGGATATTGCGACCGCTCAGAACGCGATACAGAACCGCGCCCAGCGCAAAGATATCCTGTGAGGTTGTTGGTGGGGCACCGAGAAGGCGCTCCGGAGCGGCGTAGGCGGGCGAGCAGTAAACTCGAACATCCTGGTCTGCTTCGGCCTGGTCCAGTGCCGCAATTCCGAAATCGACCAGGCGGACTTGTCCCTGCGGCGTAACCAGGATGTTGGCCGACTTGACGTCGCAATGAATGACCTGACGCTGGTGGGCGTAATGAAGCGCGCGGGCCACCTGAATGATCAGCTCGACCCGCCGACCGATGCTGGACTGATTCTCATCGACATAGTCATTCAAAGGAATGCCCTGGACGTATTCCATGACCAGGTAAGGGTCCTTGTCTTCGCTTTGACCGCTGTCGATCAGTCGGGCCAGTCCGGGATGCTCCAGTCGCGCGAGAATCCGGATTTCCTCGGTCAGACGATGGCGCTGATCGGCCGCCAGCTGTTCGGCGTCGAGCACCTTGATGGCGACGGTCTTTTCAAACTGGCCGTCGTTCCGCCGTCCGCGGTGGATCACGCTCATCCCGCCGCGACCGATCTGCTCGTCGACCTGCCACGGCCCGAGTCGACGGCCGGTCCAGTCCTGATTGTCGGCCTCGTCCCTGGCCAGGTCCAGCAGCGCCGGAGCCGATCCCGAATCGAGCAGTGGGTCGGCCTGATCGTGGGATCGGAGCAGAGATTGGAGTAGTTCGCGATCCTCGGGCCTTAGCTTCAAAGCTTCGAGGGCGAATTCGCGATCTTCGGGCGGCAGCTCGATGAGGGTATCGAAATGGGCCTGGATTCGC